>Ga0209719_1000077_pt1 | contig 135437 bp, 111 predicted proteins | sample AD_JPNAS2_MetaG_FD_184421 | JGI IMG/M metagenome (GOLD analysis project Ga0209719, IMG submission 184421) | Active sludge microbial communities of municipal wastewater-treating anaerobic digesters from Japan - AD_JPNAS2_MetaG (SPAdes) (version 2) | ecosystem: Engineered > Bioreactor >...
TTTGTACAGACGTTACAAAGGTGGTTACAAATCGTATCGCTTTTTATATAAGGACGAAAAAACAGCATCAAAAATGTCCATTAGGACGAAACGTCTAAAAAATAGCATCAATTTTGTCCATTACTCCAAATTATTGTATCTTTCCAAAAAAACTTTTAAGATTTCTGTCTTTTTCTTTTAAGATTTCTGCCTTTATCTTTTGTATTTGTAGATAAAATTCTAGTATCAGCGTATTAGAGTAACATTATTCACTTAACCCTAACCTAATAAGCCATGAACAGATTTCTACTCTCCATGCTGGCCATGCTGCTATGCCTGTGGCATGCCAGCGCACAGGACCCCATGGTGCTACAGTACAACACAAACCTCTCCGATGGCACCACCATTGCCCTTCCCCTTTATGGTGCTGTTAACGTAACGGTTGACTGGGGCGATGGCACCACCAACACCTACACCACGGAAGGTGTTCACGAGCACACCTACGCCACCCATGGCCAATACACCGTATTCATTACCGGTAGCCTGCAGCAGTTTGGCGCCTCTTCGACTGTTCCCGGCAACGATAAGCTGCAGGCGGTTACCTCCTTTGGCAACCTGGGGTTATCCAGCCTGGCGTTCGCATTTCGCTATGCCACCAATCTGGCACAGGTGCCTGCCACCCTACCCGCATCGGTTACCGATCTATCTTGGATGTTCTCCTTTGCCACCGCCTTCAATGGGGATATCAGCGGCTGGAATGTGAGCAGCGTAACGAATATGGATAAGATGTTCATGGGTGCCACCGCCTTCAATGGGGATATCAGCGAGTGGAATGTGAGCAGCGTAACGAATATGGATGAGATGTTCATGGATGCCACCGACTTCAATGGGGATATCGGCGGCTGGGATGTGAGCAGCGTAACGAGTATGTTCCATATGTTCTATAATGCCACCTCTTTCGATCAGGATATCGGCGGCTGGGATGTGAGCAACGTATTTGATATGTTCAACATGTTCCGTAAGGTTAAACTATCCACCCACAACTACAACAGCCTGCTGGTGGGGTGGAGCAACCGCACGCTGAAAGACAACGTAGTGTTCAATGCCGGCCTCAGCCGCTACTCATCCGGTATCCCCGCTTTGGCACGGCAGCATATTATAGATACATTCCACTGGGATATTGATGATGATGGCGAAACCAATCTGCCCACCCTCACCACCGCGCCCATTACCACCATCACCCCCACCACCGCTACGGGTGGTGGAGATGTTATTAACAATGGCGGCTCCGATGTAATCGTACGGGGCGTGTTGTGGAGTACCACCCCCAAACCCACTACCGGTAACCATGACGGCATCACCATGAATGGTACAGGTACGGGCAGGTTCACCAGCAGCCTCACCGGGCTGGTGCCCAACACCACCTACTACGTGAGGGCATACGCCATCAATACCAACGGCACCGACTACGGTCCTCAGGTCTCGTTTCATACACCCTCAATAGTGCTCACCATCGGCGGTTCGTTCACGGTGCACAGCAAGGAGTACGATGGCACCGACGTGGCGGAAATAAACCAGAACAACCTCACCCTGGTAGGGGTGGTTGGCAACGATGAGGTGTTCCTGACCAACGTCAGGGTGCGCTTCACACAGACAGAAGTGGGAGAGGGCATCCCCGTTGTGATATACGAGGCTGAACTTAATGGCGCGGACAGGAACTGCTACACCCTGTCGCTGGAGGGGGCTCCCACAGCCCTGGGGAATATCACCAAGCCATCGGATGTGGAATCCGACCTCCTAATGGCCGTGAAAGCCTATCCTAACCCCTTTGATACCCATATCCGGTTCGCGGGGGTGGAGGGCACGCTGCACGTCTGCATCACGAGTATCGCAGGCATTAAGCTGATGGAATGCGACATTGCCCACGGACAGGACCTGAGGGTTGACCATCTGTCCCGGGGGATTTACTTCGTCACGCTAACCGGTGACAACGGGCATCGCCGTACCCTCCGCATGGTGAAGCAGTAGGGCAAACCCATACCCCGCAAAGCGGGTAGAAGCCATTGGGGGGCACCGGGATAGACGGGTGCCCCCTTGCTTTTGATAATGTGCAGATGCTAAAAAATGTCAATTAGGTCAACTTTGGTAAGAAACCCCATATTATTATGCTTATTGCAGCGGCGTATATCGATATGCTAGGAAGGGATTGAAATACCGGTTACACTCAATGATGGCGCCTTAATGAATAGAGAACAGATTGAACAACAGGCATGGGTATAAACAAACCAATAACAAGCTGTTTCTAACATTCCAGCATTAGCAAGCACATTTCACAAGGCAAAAAAAAGGTGTTTCGGAAACCTGAAACACCTGCTCTTTGCTTACAATGGCTGTGCCGGATTCTTGGCATTCCATTTTTTCCATTTTGGCGATCTCCAGGGTTTCATATAGCGCAATACCACATCGCTATAGGGCTCTTCAACCGTAATGGCCACATCATCCTTAGCCCTCCATCTGTCGGGGGCTTCTCCTGCCAAACCTTGAAAGTGGCTGTACCTAACGGCAAAACTTCCGAACGACATGATGGTGTTGGGCTCAAGTTTAACCACCACGGGATTTCTAAGCGGAACAAGCTGCCTAACGTGGTAAGGTCGCTTGGCATAGGGTTCATATTCAACCAACTTGTTGTCGCCCGTTTTTGCCTTATACTCATCCAGCTTATCGTAATCGGTGTAAACATGGAAAAAACCCGTGAGGGTATATTCCCCTGCCGTAAGGTTTTCGGAATAGTAAAGAGTGGTAAAATCGGCACCTGCACCAAAAACTCTGAAAGGTACTTCTTCACCATTGGGTCCGGTAACTGCGGGAGCCCAGCCGGTAAAGTTAAGGTTCGTAATTTTTTGAAGAGACCCATCGTCATCGTGACTAAACTGCAAAGCCAACATGCTGGCCTCACCGGAAGTGGGGTTGTCAACGGCCGGAAACAATTGGGCAAAACCTGTGGACAACATGCAAGCCATGGCAAATACAAATAATAATAATCTTCTCATAATCATCAAATTAAGTTATACGTATTATTTAAAACATTTCATGGTATTCAACCCTGATAGTTCTTTCTTCCTAATGATAAAACGCTTGTAATTCGTTGTTTTTTTCAAATCAGGATAAGAATAAACAACCAATGATACGTTTAGTTTCTGGTTATGTTCAATCGCATATTACCATCTACCTTTGGTTTTCATTTTGAATTCCAAAGGAGACTATATTTTTTAACTGATATTCAGGAAATTGTTATATGAAATAATAATTGATGATATATATCATCCCCCTAATCACTTCCCTTCTACAATCTCAAAGAGAATGATTTCCGGTTTATTACCAACCCGTATTGGCGGGCCCCATGTACCATAGCCATTGGAAACATAGATGGTGGTGCCATCAATCCGTTTCAGTCCCTTGCTAACTTCAAATATAGCACCAGTAATCAGGTTAAAAGGAAACAGTTGCCCGTGGTGGGTATGCCCCGAAATCTGCAAGTCAATTGCATTTTCTACAGCCTCAGACAGCCGGAACGGCTGGTGGTCCAACAGGATGGTAAGCTTATTTGTATCCAAATCTCTTGTCAAATCGCTTAAGGGTTTTCGGTCAATCCCCCCAATCATCTTAGCCTGTCGGTCTTCACGACCCACCAGGTTAAAAATTCCTTTGACAACAATGGCACTATCACGTAGAACTTTCACACCGTGCTTTTCCAGGTATTCCACCGCCGGCTCCACGCCTCCTATATACTCATGATTTCCGGTAACGGCATAAACCCCAAGTGGAGCCTTAAGTTCAGACAGCAACTTGCCCATATCATTCTTAACCACAAAGCCGATGTCCTCATCAAATATATCGCCTGCCAGAAGTATGATATCGGGGTTTAACGAGTTCATCATGTTTACAAATTGCTTAAGGCGTCCATTTGACATCAGCACCCCAAGGTGAATGTCCGATGCTGCACCCACACGCAGGGTGGGATAACCCTCAATATTTTTGTGTGTTATCAGGGGTATACGGTTAACTTTTGGGTGTCGTGCATTGATGTATCCCCCCAATAGCATAATAGCAGTAACTATGTAAGTGGCAATAACTATCTTTTTGTGTACTAATGACTTATCAGCATGAATGCAAATGTTTATTTGCCCGAGCAATGGAATGGTTAATCTGATCAAATGGATGAATAGGAGGAACAGGCACAGGTAAACCATGGCACCAAGCCATATGGATCCAGCTTTTATTATGTAATTGGTTATTTCTGAGGGAATAAGCCTCTCAAATAACCGCCCCGCAGGATAGGAGATAACCAGTACAATAAAAATGATTTTTAAGAATTTTCCCACCGGGTTGCCTATGGCAAAAATCGGACCTGATTGCTTATAAATATATAGATTTACAAGACCATAAATGGCAATAACAAGGACAAAAAAGAGTAACATCCCCAGCTGTTTTTTCATTACGCTTATAACCTTATATTCAATTCTGGTATAAACAAAGCAAGCACCATACAGTTCATTCGATGAATGAAAGGAGTATTAGCTTAATAGATTGGATTGCTAGTATGCCACTAAAAAATTTTTACTACTTTAGTAGCATTATAGAATACTACCCAAATAATGTCCGGAATTAAACAAAATAAAGCCAATAGTGTATCGCAAAAAGGTGATAAGGAATCGGTTATCTCTTTCAATCAGGTGAATGCCATAATTGAAAATGCCGGAAGCGGGATATACATAGTGCAGGATGAAAGGATAGTTTTCCATAATACCTTTTTCTCAAACCTGACAGGATACACCTCCGAAGAGTTAAGGGGCATGAACTTTTTGGAAATTGTCCATCCCAAGGATAAAAAGCTCATTAAACTCCTTTTTAGCAACAATTTTCGCGAGATAAACCTCAAACAGTCCCGTTCCTACACTTTCAGAGTAAGCCATAAAAATGGCGATTTAAAGTGGTTTAAATCCAATGTTTCACTTATCGATTGGAATGGCAAACCGGCCCTGCTCGATAGCTGCTTTGATATAACCCTTCAAAAGGACATAGAACAAGACCTGATTGAGGAGGAGCAGAATTTCAGGCTGTTGGTAAATGCCTTTGAGGATATGGTTTTTATTATCAGTAAGCGTCATGCCATTATTCAGGCCAATAGAAGCGCTTCCGATTGCTTACGATTGGCAGAAAACCAGATACTACTCCGAAATTTCTCCACGTTCTTCCCTGATTCCGAAAGGGAAGGAGTTCGAAATGCCATGGTACAAGCTTTTGCCGGCAACAGGGTGCTTATTTCAGGAAATCTTGAAACCGAGGATGGACGGTTGATTCCGGTTGAAACAAGGTTTTTCAGCGGTAACTGGAGCCAGAAAGAGGTGGTTTTCGCCATTTGTCAGGATATCTCCGTAAGGCTCGAAGCGGAACGTTCCATCAAAATGTCGGAGGAAAAATTTAGCAAGGCCTTCGATAATTATGCCGTAATGATGACCATCAGCACTTTAGACGAAGATCGCTACGTTGATGTTAATGAAACATTCTTAAAAACCATTGGCATTCAGAGAAAAGATGTAATAGGTGTAACTTCCGATGAATTAAATATTTTCCCCGAATTACACAGGAGGCAGGAACTCAAACAGAAAATATTCAACGAGGGTAAAGCTCAGGATTTGGAAACCACCATTATCAACAGGAAGGGAGAGGAGTTAATCATCCTTTTTTCGGCTGAACTGATAGACATTCAGGATAACCTTTGTATCCTTATGGTTATGAGTGATATAACCCAAAGGAAAAGGGCTCAGGAAAAGATTGAGCGAAGCGAACTGCGTTTCCGCAAGCTGGGCGAACTACTCCCCGAAATGATTTTCGAAGCCGATTCTGCAGGGCGTATCACTTTTGCCAACAATTATTTGATATCCTTTTTTGGATTGTCAGCACAGCAAATCGATGGCAAAATCAATCTAAGCTCCTTCTTCGATAAAAAAAGTCAAAAGATTATCAACCAATACATTGCCAATAGTAAGCACACGCCACATTTCCCCTCCACGGAGCTTATGGCGGTGAAAAAAGGCAAACACCATATTCCCGTGCTTACTCACATAACCGCCATTATGGAAAATGATAAGGTCAATCGTTTTATGGGAATAATGGTGGATATTACAATCCAAAAATTGCAGGAGAAGGAGTTGATAACAGCAAAAGAGCTGGCCGAGGAGGCCTCAAAAGCCAAAGAACAGTTTCTTTCCATTATGAGCCATGAGATTCGCACTCCAATGAATGCAGTAATTGGCATGGCCAATATCCTTCTTCAGGAGAATCCCAAGAAATCGCAATTGGAGAATCTCACTACCCTGAGGTATTCGGCCGAGAACCTGATGTCGCTGCTGAACGATATTCTCGATTTCAATAAAATCGAAGCCGGCAAACTTAAACTTTTCCGTTCACCCTTTTCTCTGCACTCATTAATTAAAGGCCTACATACCAGTTTTAAGCATGTTGCCAGCAAAAAAGGGCTTGAATTGAGGATGAACTTTGACAAAAATATTCCTGAACTGCTTATTAGTGATTCCATCAGGATAAATCAGGTACTAACAAATCTGGTTGGCAACGCCTTGAAATTCACTGAAAAAGGTGAAGTGGCTATAAGTGTGAAGTTAGTTTCCGAAAACCAAAGATCAGCCTTGGTGTACTTCTCCGTTAGCGACACGGGGATAGGGATACCCGCCGATAAGCAGCAAATGATTTTTCAGGAATTTACTCAGGCCAATCTAGAAACAACCCGCAAATACGGAGGTTCGGGCCTTGGATTGGCCATTTCAAAACAGTTGGTTAGCCTGTTGAATGGTAATCTTGAGCTGACAAGCAAGTTTGGGAAGGGATCCAATTTCTTTTTTACACTAAGATTGGGCAAAACAAAAACCTCTGTTAAGAAAAAAACTATTGATTCTGAAGAGATTATATTCCCCGAAAGGGCAGGGAAACCCTATAAGATCCTTGTTGTTGAAGACAATGAGATTAACTCTATGATTGCCCTTAAATTTTTAAAAGGCTGGGGATTTATGACCGAGCTGGCCGAGGATGGCGCCGAAGCGGTTGAAAAGGTAAAAAATGGAGAATTTGATGTAATTCTTATGGATCTTGAAATGCCTGTGATGAGTGGTTATGATGCGGCCATGGCAATTCGCCAACTTGACGACCCGGTTAAGAGGAAGACCCCAATTATTGCGCTGTCCGCATCGGCCATGCTGGATGTTCAGACCAAGATTTTCAGCATTGGTATGAATGGATTTATTTTAAAACCATTTAACCCTCAGGATCTTAAGAAAAAAATTGCTATTTTGCTCGAAACCGTAAACTAAATATTTCTATTAGCTGTTTTCAATGTCAGCGAATTGTAGTTTGTTTTAGCCCTTTTTTTATGTCAATGTTTATTAAAATACGTCCGTTCCTCTGCTATCTGCCATTCTTCATTCTTTTTAATTTTGAGATAAAAGCGCAGTCTGTCGATATTTCCGTTAACGTTTTGCAAAGTTTTTTACCACAAGCGAAGCTGTATATCCATAGGGGGACGGAGTTGGAACTGATTGATTCGGTCTATTTCACAAGCCCGGGCGTTTTCCAGTTCACCTTACATCCGGGTTATCAGCAGGGTCTATATAAAGTCAACATAGGCAAGGGTATTTCGTTGGATGTGGTTGTTGGGGGTGAGCCTTTGATCGATGTTTCAACCGTTGTTTACGCACCCAACGACAGTCTGAAGTCGATACACTCAAAGGAAAATGCCTTGTACTGGGAATATTTGAATGTAAAAAAACAACAGGAACAACTTGGCTGGCTAATAGGTTCGTTGATGGATTTTTACCCCGATTCCACAGTATTCTACCATCTGTTATCCTATGAGTTAGACAGTAAAAAGAAAGAATTTTACGCATGGTCAAAAAGTATTGCTTTGCAGAATTCCAAACTATTGGCATCCAAATTCATACAAGCCGATCAGGGGCCGCCAATCTCTAATCATCCGAAAATAGGCGAAAGTATCCAGCAGATAACCGATTCCTGGTGGCAGGATTTCGATTTTTTCGATACCCGATTGCTTTATTCGCCACATATCGCCACGCGGCTTTGGGGTTTCATTGAACTTCTATTCAACGATGGCTACGACATGGAGGAGCAGGTTGAAGCGTTCTGCAATGGGATTTCCGATTTGATGCAGAGGGATATGGACGTGCAGATTAAACAATACATCAGAGCCATTCTCATCGACGGGTTTGCCAAGTCCGATTACCTGAAGGTTGTTGATCTATTGGAAACAACCGGATTTAAAGGAATTGAACCTATTAGGAAAAAGAATAATAAGCCGGATAGTACAGATCTTCACCAAGTAAACATAGGCAGTAAAGCATTCGATTTTATTATAAACCTTCCTGATGCAAAGCAAATTAGGCTGTCAGAATTGGAGTCAAACTACAAGCTGGTTTTTTTCTGGTCCACCTGGTGTCCCCATTGTATCGAATCGATACCAAAAATTTTAAAAACATACGAGTACTATTCACGCAAAGAGTTTGAAATTGTGGCTGTGGCCATTGATCAGGAGGAGGAGGAATGGAAGAATTTTATTAAAGCGCGAAATCTCAAATGGATTAACATACATATGCCATACTCCGTTGATAATGAAATAATTGAAAATTACAACGTGAATGAGACACCAAAAATGTTTCTTCTTTCCAACGACTTAACCGTTGTTTCGTTGCCGGCCACAGTACGCCAGTTGGAAGCTAAGCTTAAAAAGTTGACGAAAAGGAAATCAAAATAATATGCAAATGTCATTTCCTCATGGTATGTTAAATGCTACATTGGCAACCATCTTTAGGAGTAAAAAGGGTAGGCTTCTAATACTTCTCTTTGTTATATTAACTTTTACATCATGTGTTGAATATAAAATAATTAGTATTCAAACACTTAAGCCTGCCGAAATTGGCATATCGAAGGATTTTTCCAAAGCTGTTGCCGTTGCAAGCATTTATAGGGGGATAGAGGGAGTGGAGGAGAGTTTAGCGCAAGCTGCCATTGACAGTACCGCGGCGGTTGAGGCCATATTGACCCTGGCTGAATCTTTAGCCGATTCCCCGATGATGAATGGGATTGCCATTCCTACGAGGGTTTACGTTCGCGATGACGCTTCCAAGTACATACTCCCTTTTACATGGGAAACCGTTGAGGGTTTGGTCATTGAGGATGATGCCGATATGCTGATTTCGTTGGAATACATGAAGGTAAAACCTTCAGTCGATAGTCATTCGTTTTGGGACGGATATGCCAAAATGTATTATGGAGCAATCTCTACCAGTATTTATGGCTACTGGAGAGTGTACGATGTTACCAATCAGTCAGTTGTTGCAAACTATTTGTATAGGGATACCCTCATCTGGGATCAAACGGATTACGTTAAGGTTAATGTGGGGGAGCAAATCCCGGGATTTTTCACGGCTGCCAAATATTCTGGCTATGTTACCGGCATTGAGTTTGCCAAGCAAATAGCACCCTCGTGGATGGACGAACAGCGTGTGTATTACCATCGTGGATCTGGCGATATGAAGAAAGCGGCCATCAGCGTGCAGAATAATGAGTGGTTGAATGCTGCTCAACTTTGGCAGAAGATCATTCAGAATCCGAAATCCAACCCCGTTTTGTCGGCAAAAGCTGCTTTTAATATGGCTTTGGCCAATGAAATGAATGGCAAGTTTGACGTTGCGTTGGATTGGCTCGATAAATCGCAGGAGTATTACCCACTTTCGGGTCAATCATGGTATAAAAGAATATTAGAATTAAGGGTAAAGGTTATGGAAAAATTTTAATCTTTACATATTCACTATCCTAACCAGTATATCAACTCTTTATTACTACTAAACATAATGCAATTATGATATCATTATATTTCCTTTTTATTGCAATCATCACTACCATTTTCCTGGTGGATATTACGCTTGATTTGTTGAATATGAGCCATAGGGGAAAAGATATTCCGCAACAACTCAGCGATGTATATTCGCCCGAAAAGTACTATTTACAACAACAATATGAGGTTGATAACGCTCGATTTGCACTTTTTCACAAGAGCTTAATGTTCGCTGTACTGTTGGTTTTTTTCATTGCTGGCGGCTTTGGCAGGCTACATCAATGGCTTAGTGGTTTCTTTCTCAATCCTTTAATCACCGCCCTGGTTTATTTTGCCATAATTGGCCTTGCTTCAGGTATTATTTCCTTGCCTTTTTCCATTTGGAACACTTTTGTTATTGAAGAGAAGTATGGTTTCAATAAATCAACTGTAAAGCTATTCATTATCGATCTGATTAAATCCTCCCTGATTACTCTTATCATTGGGGGAGGTCTTCTTACCCTTCTTGCCTGTTTATTCTATAGAACGGGAGATTGGTTCTGGATTCTGGGGCTGGCAGTCATGGTTGTTTTCTCTCTGTTGGCCAATGCACTCTACTCAAGAGTAATAGTTCCGCTATTCAATAAACAGGAACCCCTTGAAGATGGTGCTTTGTTGGAAGCCATAAAGAAGTTTGGAAATCTGGCAGGATTCCCTGTTGATAAGGTTTACGTGATTGATGGATCAAAAAGGTCAACCAAAGCCAATGCATATTTTGCAGGATATGGTAAAAACAGGAGAGTTGTGCTATACGATACGCTCATAGAAAAAATGAGCGAACCTGAAATTGTGGCTGTGCTGGCACACGAGATAGGCCATTACCGAAAAGGGCATATATGGATAAACATGTTTACAGGTATTTTACAGGCAGCCATTTTCTTGTATCTTTTCAGCGTACTCTCGGCCAGTACAGAGGTTTTGTTAGCATTGGGATATTCCGGGAATGAGCATCCGGTATTCCATTTAGCCCTCATTGGATTCGCTTTGCTTTTTAGCCCGGCTGAAAGAATTTTAGGCTTACTCACCCATGGGATGAGCCGTATGATGGAGTATCGGGCTGATGCCTTTGCATCTAGCCACGATATGGGGGAGGAGCTAATAACCGGATTGAAGAAATTAACAGCCGAAAACCTATCCAATCTTACGCCACACCCCTTATATGTTTTTGTAAACTATTCACACCCAACTCTTTTGCAACGTATCAACCGGATAAAAGGCATTGACAAGAAATGTGGCGGTTAATGATTGTCATATATAGGAAAAAGAGTAAATTTGTGGCCTCAAAAAAGCCTCTTTAGCTCAGCTGGTAGAGCAGCTCATTCGTAATGAGCAGGTCGTGGGTTCGAGTCCCATGAGAGGCTCTAATTTCACAGTAACACAATTCATTGCTACCCCATACATCGGGGCTCATTGCAATGAATTTTTTGAATTCAAATCATTTTTTCATGAACGCTGCCATTTTAACTATAGGCCAGGAAATTCTCATTGGCCAAATAGTGGATACTAACTCGGCGTGGATTGCATCCCAACTTAACCTTATAGGTATAAATGTATCGCGCATTGCTTCAATTCCTGACGTCGAGAGCGACATTATCCATACTCTCAAACAATTAACTGAAAAATTTGACCTGGTTATTACTACCGGGGGGTTGGGACCCACAAGTGATGATATAACCAAGCTGTCGTTCTGTAAATTTTTTGGATGTAAGCTGGTAACCCACCACGAATCGTTAACGCAAATAGAACATCTTTTTAAAAGCAGGGGCTTGCCTTTAACGGATCTAAATATTCAGCAGGCACTGGTCCCCGAATGCTGTGAACCACTCCTCAACAGGCAGGGAACCGCTCCGGGAATGTGGTTTAAACATAACGATTGCATTGTCGTTTCGTTACCGGGGGTGCCATTCGAAATGATTGGGTTAATGCAGGAATTCGTACTGCCGAGATTGTCGCAATTAAATGTTACACAGGTTATTATTCACAAAACGTTGCACACCTTCGGATTGCCGGAATCATTTCTTGCCGAAAGGCTGGCCGAATGGGAGCGGGGGCTCCCAAAGGGTATTAGCCTGGCATACCTTCCAAGTCCTGTTTCAATTAGATTAAGACTCACATCTATAGGGGATAACAGGGGACAAGTTGAAGAATCAATTGATGATCAGGTGGAAAGACTCAAGGCCGTAATCCCTGAATATCTTTTTGGGTATAATGAAAACGACACCATGGCTTCGGTGGTAGGCGATATGTTGAGAAAAACTAACGCAACGTTGTCTGTAGCAGAGAGTTGTACTGGTGGTATGGTATCACAGCTAATAACTTCTATGCCCGGCTCATCCGACTATTTCAATGGGAGTGTTGTGGCATACGCCAACAGGGTTAAAAAGGAAGTTTTAGGGGTTGATAAGAATCTTATTGAAAAATACGGAGCTGTTAGCCAAGAGGTTGTAGAAGCCATGGCATTGGGGGTAAAAAGAGCTATGCACTCCGACTACGCCATTGCAACATCGGGTGTTGCCGGACCCGGTGGTGGAACCCTGCAGAAGCCGGTGGGGACCCTATGGATTGCCATTTCTTCGCCAACTCTGACGATGAGTAAACTATTCAAGCTGGGGGGCGATAGGGAAAGAATTATCCTCAGGGGTGCTGTTACGGCGCTAAATATGCTAAGATTGCGAATGGTAGAAGAGAACGTTAAATCTTTTTAATGCTTTATTAAGTCATTGTATTGGACAAATGATTAACTTTGGAATATTGCAAAATGTAAAAAAGTAAAATGTCCATACGTAAAGCATACGTTTTCAGCCTTTTTTTCTTGCTAATCTCTGTTTTCAACGCATTTGCTGTTGAGAAAGACCCTCTTATTGTTGAATTTGAAAAGGCCAAAAGCGATACTGCGCGTGTTAAGCTGTGCTTTTTGCTTTCCAAAAATCTCGAATCGTCCAATCCCGATTCTGCTTTCTACTGGTTAAATCGAGGCCTTTCCATTTCGAAGAACTGCACAAATTCCCTTAATGATACCACGCTTTGTTACTACCATGGCGTAATAATTTCATCCATAGGCAGACTTAACGCCATCCTTAGCAAAGACTTAGACTTGGCAAAAGAGCAAATGTCGGAAGGGATTGGAATATTCAACAGGCTCATAGAAATACGAGCGGGTAGATGGATTGAAACAAAATCGTTTAAAGGATTAGCACTGAGTTACGGTGTTCTTGGCCGAATTGCCTATAACAGGGGCGAATTAGCCAATGCCATTCAGCTTTACACGCAAACTCTCGCACTACTCGAACAGCTGGGCGATGAAAACGGGCTATCGATGATGTATAACAATCTGGGGGTCATGCATAGGCTCCAATCAAACTACGCACAGTCGCTTATATACTATCAGAAAGCCTACGAATTTTTTGAAAAAAACAATGACAGCTTAAGTATAGCATCGGTACTGCTTAACATGGGGTCTATCAGTCAGGATATAGGAGCTTACGATAAATCGCTGGAAAGCTATCATAAAGCGCTTGATATCTTCAAAGCGAGTGATCAAAAGAAAAACATTGCTTCTGCTCTTATCAACATTGGAGACGTTCTGGTTAGCGAAAAAAACACGGCAGCAGGCATCGAATACTTTAGGCAAGCGCTGATTCAATACAAAATTCTCGATGATCAGAAGGGTATTGCCGATGTGTACCACAGCCTTGGCTGTTGTTTCAAAGATTTAAATGCACTTGACAGCGCATTTTACTATTTAAACCGCTCGAAGAAAGTAAACGAGGTTATCAACAACAAGATAGGATTGGCCAATAACTACCATATTCTGGGAGAAATATACTATGGTGAGAATAAGTTGGAGTCTGCATTAAGAAATTTTAAAGTAGCATTGGAGATTGCTGAGAAAATAGGTATAAGCAAGGCTAACTCCATGCTGTTCATTGCAAAAGTACATTGCAGGCAAGGCAACTACGAACAAGCCTTACAGTGGACTGAGGATGCCCTTGGGGAATCGAAAAAGAATGGCCTCATTACATTGCAGAAAGATGCATACGAAGCATTAGCTACTATATACGAGTCTATTGGCAATTATAGCTTAGCCTATATTAATTTTAAACACTATTTCGATATTTACGATAGCGTTCTTTCACGCGACCGTTCCCATAAATTTGCTGAACTGGAAACCTTGTACCAGTTGGAACAGAAAGAAAAGGCCATTAAGCACCTGGAACAGGAAAAGGCTATTAAGGATTTTGAACTCAAACAGGCTGAGAATGTAATCTATTGGCAAAGAGTACGCTCATATTTTTCTCTTGGAGTGATGCTTTTATTGGTAATCATTCTTTTCTTGGTTTATAGCCAATTTAAAACTAAACGTTCTGCCAACAAATCGCTTAAACAGCAATTCCTGGAAATTCAGGAAAAGAACGAAGAGATAACCGTTCAGAAAGAAAAGATTGAATTTCAGAATAAAGAGATGAGTAAGCAGCAAGAGTTGCTGAAAGAAAAAAGCGAGCAGTTGGAGCGATTCAACTGGGTGTTAATGGACAGTATTGATTACGCTTCTAATATCCAAACAGCATTATTGCCTTCTGATACTTCCTTTGACAAGTTCTTTGAAGATCATTTTACCGTATTCTTTCCTAAGGATGTGGTTAGTGGGGATTTCTACTGGGCTTATTCCAAGGATAATAGCATTATTATTGCCGTTGCCGACTGTACAGGGCATGGGGTTCCCGGAGGTTTTATGAGCATGTTGGGTATTTCAACACTGAATGATCTAATCAGTAGAGGCATTACAGATCCTGCTGAAATTATCAATAGCCTGAGGGAGATTATTATCGACTCCTTTAAACAAACCGGGAAGATTGGCGAGCAGCAGGATGGCATGGACATATCCATTGTCAGATACTCAAAAGGGATGGACTACATCGAATTTGCAGGGGCAAACCATAGCCTGTTGCTTGTAAAAAGTAATAATGCCAGAGATGGTTTGGAAATGATTGAATATAAGGGAGAAAAAATGTCGGCCTCTTACCATCCAAGGATGAAACCATTCACTTCGCAACGTATTGAAGTGGGTTCAAATGACCAATTTTACCTGTTCACCGATGGCTTCTACCACCAGCTCGGAGGTCATATGTATACCCAAAAATTTGGGAAAGAGAACTTTAAAAAACTAATCCTCGATAACGCCAGGAATGAAATGGAATCCCAGAAAAGCATCATTGAGGATACCTTTTTCCGATGGGTTTCCATGGAAAGCGATCAGTTAGACGACATTACCATAATGGGATTTAAAATATAGGGCAGGTATCAACCCGTATCGCTATTTTCCCTTCTTAGGATGTGCCTTGGCAGATGGTTTGACTATGTCAATTTTTATTTCCTCTTTCTCCTTATCCAGACCGACAAGAATGGTGTCGCCCACCTGAATCTCACTTTTAATAATAACTTCGGCCATTTCATCCTCAAGGTACTTCTGTATGGCTCTTTTCAATGGGCGGGCACCATACTGAACATCATACCCTTTCTCTGCAACGAAATCTTTGGCTTCAGAGGTTAGCTCAATGGTGTAACCCAGGTTGGTTACTCTATCAAATAACCCTCTCAGCTCTATGTCGATAATTTTATGTATGTGCTCCTTGGTCAAAGCGTTGAACATGATGACATCGTCAATCCTATTCAGGAATTCGGGGGCAAAAGCCTTTTTCAACGCTTTTTGAATAATGCTTTTCGAGTATTCGTTGGAGGCACTTTGGCTCGATTCTGCTTTAAATCCCACACCACGCCCAAAGTCCTTAAGCTCCCTGGAACCAATATTCGAGGTCATGATCACAATGGTATTCTTGAAATCAACCTTTCGGCCCAAGCTGTCGGTTAGCATACCCTCGTCCAGCACTTGCAATAGGATATGGAATACGTCCGGGTGCGCTTTTTCAACCTCGTCAAGGAGTACGATAGAGTAAGGTTTGCGCCTCACCTTTTCGGTCAGTTGTCCCCCTTCTTCGTACCCAATGTAGCCCGGAGGTGCACCAACAAGCCTGGATACAGAGAATTTCTCCATGTACTCACTCATATCAATCCGGATGAGGTTGTCGGTGGAATCGAAAAGGTACTTGGCAAGTACTTTGGCCAGCTGGGTTTTACCAACACCGGTGGGACCAAGGAATACAAAGGTCCCTATGGGTTTATTGGGATCTTTCAATCCGGCCCTGTTCCTTTGTATTGATTTAACAATTTTATCAATGGCTTCATCCTGCCCGATAACAGTTCCTTTCAGCTCTTCGCCCATTTTTAGCAGGCGGGTTCCCTCAGTTTGCGCTATGCGCTGCACCGGCACGCCGGTCATCATGGCAACCACTTCGGCCACCTTTTCCTCATCAACAATTTCGCGATGCTTAATCAGCTCTCTTTCCCACTTCTGCTGCTCGTTTTCCAACTGCTCAATGAACTGTTTCTCCCGATCTCTAAAACTAGCAGCAGATTCAAAGTCCTGGTTCTTAACGGCTTTCAATTTTTCCATTTTTGCCTCTTCAATCTGCTTCTCCAGGAGCAGGATTTTTTCGGGGACTTTAATATTTGAAATATGAACTCTGGAACCCGACTCATCAAGAGCATCAATCGCCTTATCGGGTAGGTGACGATCGGAAATGTAACGCATGGTGAGTCTGACACACGATTCAATGGCCTCGGGTGTATAGGTTACGTTGTGGTGATCCTCGTAACGTTCCTTAATCTTATTGAGAATTTCAATGGTCTCCTCGGGTGAGGTGGGATCAACCATTACCTTTTGGAAACGCCTTTCCAGCGCACCATCCCTTTCTATATGCTCTCTGTACTCGTCAAGAGTGGTAGCCCCAATGCATTGCAATTCACCGCGTGCCAGGGCAGGCTTAAGCATATTGGCAGCATCGAGAGAGCCTGTGGCGCCTCCGGCGCCAACAATGGTATGTATCTCGTCTATGAAAAGGATAACATCGTTGGTTTTCGACAGTTCATTCAGGATCGCCTTCATACGTTCTTCAAACTGGCCTCGGTACTTAGTTCCGGCAACGATGGACGCCAGGTCTAGGGTAACTACCCGTTTGTTGAACAGCACTCTGGATACCTTCCTTTTGACAATCCTTAAAGCAAGTCCCTCGGCAATGGCCGATTTTCCGACGCCCGGCTCCCCAATCAGAATGGGATTGTTCTTTTTCCGCCGGCTAAGTATTTGGGCTATCCTCTCAATCTCCCTGTCCCTGCCCACAATGGGATCCAGCCTGTTTTCCTCGGCAGCTCTCGTGAGGTCAATGCCAAAATTGTCCAGAACGGGTGTATCGCTGGCAGGCTTTCCGGGTGTTTGCTGTGGCGATCTTTGAGAACCAAAGGATTGTTCATCATCTTCGTCCGAAAAATCAGCCTTGGCTTCGGGGGTGTCAGGGTATAATTCAGACATAACCACAGTGTAATCAATATCCTTTTCCTCCAACAGCTGCGTTACAATACTTCCCTCATCCTTAAGGATAGCCAGTAGCAAATGGATGGAGTTAATGGTATTACTTTTCAATTCACGCGCCACAAGATTAACCAGTTTCAACACCCTTACCGTCGATTTGTACAACGGAATACTATCCGAATCGGCAGCTACCGGCTCGAGTATGGGATTGCGAATCTTGGTTTCAATTGCCTCTTTAGCCTCGGCAATATTTAATCCTAACTCTCGAAGAACGTTGATAGCCAAACCCTCGCCATCGCGTAGGATTCCGAGAAAAATATGTTCAGGCTGAATGGCATGATTACCCAGCCGGATGGCCTCCTCGCGGCTATATGAGAGAATTTCCTGAATTTTCTTTGAATACTTTGAATCCATAGTAAATGCGCACAAATTATCGACACTAAATTACTACACAATAACAGAAATACCAACCTTATGTTGCTTTTTATTGTAACTAATTTTCAAAAATGAATTTTGCTTTCCGCCATTACGCTCACAAATCCTATTGCCTGGCAACAGTAAATTCATGCTCCTGCCGGTTGAGAATATTTGTTAATAAATAGCCTTAACAGATGCAGTAGTATTTAGTAATAAATTGGTAAATTCGCTCGCTTAAAAGTTAGGGGATTACTATCAACAAAATTTTTGTACTATTAATTACATAGATGTCAGAGCAAGAGAGAATTACACAAGTTCAGATTGAGGAGCAGATGAAGACTGCGTACATTGACTATTCCATGTCGGTTATAGTCTCAAGGGCGCTGCCCGATGTACGCGATGGGTTGAAACCTGTGCACAGGAGGGTGTTGTTTGGCATGTCGGGGCTAGGATTGCTTCCGGGAAAACCATACAAGAAATCGGCACGTATTGTAGGAGAGGTGCTGGGTAAGTACCATCCCCACGGTGATGCTTCGGTTTACGATGCCATGGTTAGAATGGCTCAGGATTGGTCTTTGCGATATCCACTTGTCGAGGGGCAGGGCAACTTTGGTTCGATTGACGGCGATAGCCCGGCAGCCATGCGATACACCGAGGCACGCTTGATGAGAATATCTGAAGATGTTTTAGCCGATCTCGATAAGAATACTGTTGATTTCAGGCTAAATTTCGACGATACCCTTGAGGAGCCCACGGTTTTACCTACCAGAATTCCCGTACTACTGGTCAATGGTGCTTCAGGCATCGCTGTGGGAATGGCAACCAATATCCCTCCCCACAACCTTTCCGAAGTGATTGATGCCACCTGTGCATTCATTGACAACCCAAATATAGAAGTGGATGAGCTTATCAACCATATTTCCGGACCCGACTTTCCAACCGGAGGCATTATCTTTGGTACCCAAGGGATAAAAGAAGCATTCAGAACGGGAAGGGGTAGGGTAGTAATCCGTTCACGCACTGAGGTAGAGCAAACCGAATCGGGGAGGGCAAAAATTATCGTGTCGGAAACCCCCTACATGATAAATAAGGCCGAGATGATCAGAAAGATTGCCGACCTTATTAATGAGAAGAAAATTGAAGGTATAAGCTACATTAACGACGAATCGGACAGACACGGTACACGAATTGTTATCATTCTTAAGAAAGAAGCAGTTGCCAATGTTGTATTAAATAATCTATTTAAATTAACACCGCTTCAGTCATCATTTCCAATTAATTCTATTGCACTTGTTGATGGCCGTCCCAAACTATTGGGATTAAAGGATATGATACGTTTGTTCGTTAAGCATCGCCATAACGTGATCATACGTAGAACGCAGTTTGAGTTGGAACAGGCAGAAAAGAGAGCGCATATACTGGAAGGACTTCTCATAGCCATTGACAATATCGACGAGGTAATAGACATTATCCGCAATGCCCAAACTCCTGATGAGGCTAAGGATAAACTTATGGAAAGATTTAGCCTGAGCGAAATCCAATCCAGAGCCATTATCGATATGCGTTTGCGCAGCCTTACCGGCTTGGAAAGGGAAAAGGTGAAGGAAGAGCATGCCGAACTGTTGAAATACATCGACTACTGCAAACAGGTGCTGAGCGACGAGTCGCTACAAATGAAAATCATTAAGGATGAGCTGATCGAAGTGAAGGCGAAATACGGGGATGCACGAAGAACGGAAATTGTTCCCAACGAGGAAGAGTTTAACCCCGAAGATTTTTATGCTGACGAGGATGTTGTTATTACCATTTCCCACTTGGGCTATATCAAGCGGACGCCGCTAACCGAGTACAGGTTGCAGGCAAGGGGAGGGGTAGGTGTCAAGGGCAGTACCACTAGGGATGAGGATTTTATTGAGCATCTCTATATTGCCTCGATGCACAACACCATGCTGTTTTTTACCGAAAACGGGAAATGCTATTGGCTTAAAGTGTACGAAATACCCGAAGGAACAAAAGGTTCGAAGGGAAGGGCCATTCAAAACCTCATTAACATCGAACCCGAGGATAAGGTAAAGGCATACATTAACGTTAAGAAGTTTAACGACCCTGATTATGTGAGCAATAATTTCATCATTCTGTGTACAAAAAAAGGTATTATCAAGAAAACTTCCCTTGAGGCGTATAGCCGACCTCGCCAGAACGGTGTCATTGCCATAACCATCAAAGATGGCGACCAGCTACTCGAGGCCAGTTTAACGGACGGGCAAAGCCATTTACTATTAGCAACCAAAGGGGGAAAGGCCATCCGTTTTCCCGAGCAACTTGTTCGTCCAATCGGCCGAACCGCTAGTGGCGTCAGAGGAATATCCATTGGCAAGGGTGACGAAGTGATTGGCATGGTTTGTGTCAATAAGGATGAAGAAACAGAGATTCTTGTTGTTTCGGAGAAAGGATTTGGTAAACGTTCTGTGTTTGATGATTATCCGGTTACTAACAGGGGTGGGAAAGGGGTGAAAACCATTAACATCACGGAAAAGACCGGGAAGCTCATTGCTGTAAAGGGGGTTAATGACAATGATGATCTGATGATTATTAACCGAAGCGGTATTACCATAAGGCTTTCCGTTTCGCAGATTAGATTGTCCGCAAGGGCCACGCAGGGTGTTAAACTGATTAGCTTAAGAAACGGCGATTCTATCGCGTCAGTGGATAAGGTTGAAACCAATGAAGAAATTGACGAAAGCCAAAGTGCAGAAAATATGTTAAGCAACGAATCAACGGAATAATATAATTGAAACCAATAAAATAGTTAACCCAATTGTTAAACAAATACTTAACGTAATGAAAAGGATTTTGATAATGCTGTTTGCTGTTGTTGTGTCAATGACAGCTATTGCGCAAACCTCAACCCAAATTAATTTTGGAAATCTTGAAAAGAAGATTGCCAAAAGTAATCAGAACATTGAAAACCCAAAATCGAACATCAAGTACCAAACCTGGCAGTCGAGGGGTGAGCTTATGCTCGAGGTTTACAATGCCATGACCTTAAACGCATACGCCGGTCTAACCATGCAAGAGTTTAATCTGGTAATCGGTAGGCCGAAGCAACAAATTGAAGAAGAGCAAGACGGAGTTCCCATTACTAAACTAGTAATGGATAGAGTAACCTTTACCTTCGTTGAAGGAGTACTGCAGTCGTGGGAATTTACCAATCCGCTATTCGACAACCCTTTGGTTGAATCTTTTAATAGTTTTCTTAAGGCCATTGAATTGAATGAGAAGGGGAAAGGAAAAGATAAAATGACTGAAAATTTACAAATGCTCAAAAAGGCATTTATCGCTGAAGGTTCAAACAGCTACAGTAAAAAGGATTTCGATAACTCGTTCAAGTTGTTTTCCCAAGCCATAGAAATCGGTTTAAATCCCCTGGTGGCAAGTGTTGACACTGCGCTATTTTTCTACACAGGGTTGTCCGCTCAGCTGGATAATAAACTTGAAAATGCCATTGAGTATTATCAGAAATCAATCGATTATGATTATTACGCTGCCGGAAACGTTTTTTACTACATCTATGATGCATACAAATCACTTGATAGGGCAGATGATGGTTTAAAATATTTACAGGATGGTTTTTTGAAAGAGCCTAGCAATCAGAATATTTTATACTCATTGATAGATTACTACATTGCAAAAGACGATGATCCTGGAATTGTTATAGAGTATTTGAACAAGGCTAAAGAGTCGGAGCCCGACAACCAAGTATTATATTTTGCTGAAGGTACTATATATGACAGGCTCAACAACTTTGAAGCCTCTGAAAAAGCCTATTTAAAAGCAATTGAAATAAAACCCGACTATTTTGATGCAGTATTCAACCTAGGGGCATTATATTTTAATCAGGGTGTAAAATTTGCCGAAGAAGCTACACAAATTCCTCCTAAGGAGGATCGGGATGGTTCAAAGTATGAAGCAAAAATGAAACTTGCAGATCAGGAGTTTAAAAGAAGTATTCCCATTATGGAACGTGCTTTGGAGATAAATCCCAATAGCAAAGACACCATTGAAACATTAAAAAATCTATATTTTAGGTTTAGGAGCGAAGGAGCAGACATGCAGAAAAAATATGAGGAAATAAGCCGTAAGTGGGAGGAGGTACGATAATCTCTCTTTTTAAGATTTACACTTCAGGGGCTACCACAAATGGTAGCCTTTTTTTGTTTTAACTAATAGGGTGAATGAAATAGATATTTAACATAATATTAATTATATGACTATTATTTTACTTTTTCTACTATTAAAATTAGACACTGGGAAACCCACTACAAGTCGCATGGGTAATAAGAAATATTTGAAAACTTATCTGTTTGGTAAATTAAATTCATTCTAATTTGATTAAAATTTTTTGAGATATCTTTTTAAATGTTTCCAAATTGTATTTTTATGTATTATTGCAAAAAATTTTGAGGTTTTATGGAAAAGAAAAAATTAGTTATTAGTTACAAAAATTTAACACCCGAATTAATCAGGTTGCTGAAACTAAAGTATCCTTACGGCTACCACAATCATGTAATTAAGGTTACCAAACCCAATAACGATTTTTTTCACGCCATTACCCTTGATACAGATGATGCCAGCTATCTGGTTAAGGTGAACGTTAAAATTGACACTAAGCCTAAGGATGAGGATGAAGAAAAGGGATTTTTCAGCGACTCGGATGATATTGGAACTGAGGAAGATACTTTCCCTGAAGAAGAGGAAGAAGAAGAACCTGCAGATGAGTACGATGACTAATCAGCATCGGATTGTGCAAATTCCAGCATAGGTTTCCCTTTCCTAAAGCCAATAACCCGGCACGCAATGCCGGGCTTCTTTTTATACTTATTGTAAGTTGCTTTATCAACTTGTACTCCGCACTTTTTCCCCGTTAAATCCATGACAACCAGGGTGTAATCATCCCCATGTTGTTCATACAGCCTCACATTATCTTCTACAATTTCGAAATTATACACCCCTCCCTTTTTGTAGAAAGGGTTAATAGGCTCTACCTTTATAAGTCCCCTGCGGGTCTCTCCGATAATGGTACATTCAATTACTTCACCCGTCTTGAATCCATACCGGTTGAAATGCTTTTCTTTTAATTCAGCTCGTAATCCTGAATGTTCTGCAAGGGAGTAAACAACTTCATTATTATCATCCCTGCCCATACTCAACACAGTAAAAAAGAGGTTTTTGCCAATGATTGGTGACAAGTCGTTGGGACTCTGTTTAAAAGTTGTATCAATGGCTATGGGAATGCCCTTTTTAATGTTGGGAACCCTTAGTAAAACCTTACGGCTATTGTTTGGATCGACCATTTTGGAAACCAAAACCCTGATTTGATTTTGAAAACAGTCGGCAACGGTAAGTGTAAAGTGACTATCGGTGGGGCTTTCTTTGCGACAATCTACCACAGCGAATTCATACTCATTCCCTGCTTTGTAAACGGGATGTTCAGGCTCCAGGTATACTTTACCCGTACAGCTAACCTTATCCACCCTACAGCGTATCGATTGTCCAATCTTTATTCCATAATTTTTATATACCTGTGCGGAAAGTAAAATTCTGCGGCCCGACTCGTGGCGAAGTACAAAAAAATCGCCTTCATCAGGAAGGTTGGCATATTTAATTACCCTGAATAGATATGTTTCACCCTCAGTAAGTTTCATTCTCTCCCCTACCCTTGATTCATCAGTATTTTTTTACAAATCCTTTTGGCCAATCCTGGCCCCTCGTATATAAATCCCGTGTATAGTTGCACCAAACTGGCACCAGCATCAATCTTTTCCAGGGCATCCTCTGGCTTCATTATACCACCACTACCAATTATAGGCATGGAGCCGTTGGTTTGTTGATGGATCAGTTTAATAATCTCAGTAGAACGTTCTCTCAGCGGCAACCCGCTCAAACCTCCATTACCAATGGCATTCAACTTAAGGTTGTCCGTAACCAAGCCCTCCCTTGATGTAGTAGTATTGGTTGCCACAAAGCCGTCCAATCCTGCCCTACGAGCGGTTTCAACAGCCTCTGCCAGCTGAAGATTTGTCAAATCGGGGGATACTTTCAGCAGGATGGGTTTATAAATTGCCTCCTTTTTCCTCAAAGAGGTCAATTCATGAAGGATTTCTCCGAGTTTTTCTTTATCCTGCAACTCTTTCAGGTCGGTAATATTCGGACAGCTAACGTTCACTACCAAATAATCAACCACTTGATATAATTCTTTAAAGCACATAATGTAATCATCTATGGCCAAGTGATTTGGCGTATCAGTATTCTTTCCAATATTGCCTCCGATGATAACATTCCCCCTGCTCTTTTTAAGCATCTCCTTGACATAAAGCACACCCATATTGTTAAAGCCCATTCGGTTGATAAGTGCCAAATCTTTTTTTAATCTGAATGAGCGGGGTCTTGGATTACCGGGCTGTGGTTTGGGTGTAACCGTGCCTATTTCAATGAAGGAAAAACCAAAAGCCGAAAGATTCTTATACGATTCGGCGTTCTTATCGAAGCCTGCAGCTAAACCAATGGGGTTTGAAAAGCGAATACCAAATACATTGCGCTCCAACAAGCTATTCCTACAGGTAAAGACATGTTGAACGAGGTTGCGTACCCCCGGGATGAAGAAGCCTATTTTAATGGCTTTAACAACAAGATTATGAACTACCTCAGGAGAAAAAAGGAATAGTATGGGTCGAATAATAGTTTTATACATGAATGCCAAATAATAGTTTATGCAAAACTATTAATACCTTTTTAAATACCAGTACTATTCCGGGCGATATTCAGCAAAAGTGCTGTCGTTAAAGAAGAAAACGATCTTCTCTATCCCCCTTTTCTTAACCAATTCTTCATTTTTTTCTTCTTTAGAGTGAAACTTCTCCTTTGTGAAAGAATCGTCATTGACTTTGGGATTGGGAGGGAAAAGAGTGTGCTCTTCAGGTTTTGATGGTTTTTCAGGATATTCCCTATACATATTGCCTATACCTAAAATAAACCAATCGGGACTAATATGGGGAAATTTGCTAAGGATACTATGAATAACGTCAAAAGAGGGTTTATTACGTCCTGAGAGGAAATGGGAAATAGAACTCCTTTGCACGCCAATCATCTCAGCAAACTTAGCATAGCTAAGTTTTTCTGTTTCTACTATTATTTGCAACCTCTCTTTCATACCAATTTACAAATGTAAATAACATTTTGATTTTAAACAAAAAGAATTGTAATACATATGTAAACAAAAAACGATTACAAAAATGCACAAAATAATCGTGGCTTAGGACAATTATGTATTGTTCTTTTTCCCGGATAAATGCGTTCATATAATAAAGAATATAGGTCTTACATAACGTGATTATACCCTGGGTTTGATAACTTGTTATTTAATTTAAGCAGATTGCAAATTCTTAAGCGAAGTACTGCCGACCTAACACCCTACTTCATTATTCCTCTTAAATTATCGTATTAAGCCATGTTTTCTATACCTGAAAATAATGTATATACTGGAATTAATGGTCTATGTGGGATTATTTGTATTTCGCATTCACATAACAGAAACATATTATGATTAATGAGGTGTATAAGGTTAAAAAGTTAGGTTTTAAACCCAATTAATCCGGATCAGTTTACATATATATACAATATTTATACATCATGACTCACCGGTTAAAACGAATTAAAGTGCAATAAATGCACCATGCTACCTTATTGATATATTCAATTAAATCTAAAAATAAAATATGCAAACATATGGGTATCAATTTCGTAAGGCTTTTTGAAGGCGCTTAAACTAGATTTAACACCTAGCATTCAAATACTATATTAAAGTGTAAATACAATTAACTTATCTAATATACTGATATTAAGTATTGTATATTTTCAAAAATAAACAATATGATATATCAAATGCCTTTTTATTTTGTTGTTTACTAATGTGAATCTGTAATAAATCAGGTTATTATTTAAGTAATTTTATTTGATAATTTAAGTATATATTTTAACTATTTCGTAGTGATTGTGATATAAATTGATAGTTTACATATGTAATAAAGAGAAAAGTTATTTAAAAATCAGCAGGTCTATAAGCCGGATTCTGTACTTTGGCACACCAAAGTTTCTACCATTTGTCTAGGCTAACCGTTGCCGGTAAGCTCAATCGACCTACCCCTCGCAATTTTCACGAAGGTGAAATCAAAGCGAGCAGCTTTGTAACCGTTTGTACCGGTAATTGCGATATATATGGTCTTTCATCCCATTAGGCGTACGGCCTCTATTGTTGCCAACAGAGCCGGTGGGCTCTTACCCCACCTTTTCACCCTTGCCCTACTCTGCAGCAGTGGCGGTTGTTTTCTGTTACGCTACTATGCCCTTGCGAGCATCTTCCCGTTAGGAAGAATGGCGCTCTGTGATGCCCGGACTTTCCTCTCCACCCTCAGGGGTGCAGCGGTAGAACGACCTGCTGATATAGAAAGAACTATGCAGTAAATGCAAACTGATTTGATGCTACAAAAATAGGGCAAAAACCGTTGAAAGTCAATTAAAATCACTTTAAAAAAACCAGAGTTGCGCCAAACCCATATTCTCTGAAAGAGGCATCCTGGTATCGTAATTTTGGATATTCCCTTTTAAGCTTATCTATAATCTCATTTTTTAGCTTGCCATTCCCCTTGCCGTGTATAAACACCATTTTACGGGTAGCTCTACTTTTCAGCCCTTGATTAAGCGAGGAGGTAAAATGGGCCAGCTGAAGTTCCAGTATCTCCCCTGGCTGCATGGCAGAATAGTTATCGACCAACTCCTGTATGTGCAGATCTACCTCGATGAGTTCCGGCTCAACTTTACGCGGTTTGGGACCCGGAGCTCTCTCCTTCTCCCTAATGGAGCCTTCAACTGCTTTGTCTGTTAACGTGCTGAGTATAAGCTCTTTTTTTGAATCGGCAATGGGAATAATCAGTGCTTCTTCCTCAAAAAAATCATTTTCAGCAAGGCCTGTCCGGGTTATAAGTTTCTTTGTATCTATGCTAAGGTCAACATTCAATGGCTTATGAAGGGTATATGGGATGTTCTTAAAAAGTATTAGCTGAATATTCAGGGTAATTTCCCCTTTATATTCGCTGCAAACGAATGGACCAACATACTCTTTTGTGTCTGCCGGTAAAAAACCTGCCTTAATGGGCGAAACCTCACCTGTTTTCCATAGAGATATGGTGAAAAACGCTCTATACGGGCTATCGTTTACAATGTATATCTCGTGTTCCGTTTCACCGCTGCCATGCCGTTCAGAAGGGATAAGGCCCAGAAAAAAAACAATTAATTCCCCCTCATGGTCTGGATTATCCCTGTTGTAGCCGACAAAATCGACCCCTTCGGATAACCAATCGACTTCATTGGACAGTTTGCTATCTTGCTCTTTTACAATTGCATGCCCTGTATTATTTTCATCTTTACTTGAATCAAGGAAAAAACTATTTCCTCTATCCGTCGTTTGATACTGATCTTTTGAAATGGTTCGATCATGATCGGGATCAACAAGGATAATTTCTGATTCCAAAACAGGAATTTCAAACCCATCCTGGTTCATCACGGCAACAGTTAATCTGTCGATGATTCTGGTGATGGTTCCTCCCCCCACATCGTTGATAAAACGTACCCTATCTCCTACCTTAAGGTCCATTTAAAATACAGATATAAAGTTTAATATATACAATACTTAAACTAATAGTTTACGTATGGTTTGTTTTTCTATATCGATGCAACAAAATTAGCTATTTTTGCAGGTCAAATTTATTTTTCATTGTGAATGTTATCCCCCAAATCAGAATAGCCGATTACGATTACCCTCTGGAGCAAAGTCGTATAGCCCAATATCCTTTGCCCAACAGGGATATGTCGAAACTGCTTGTCTATCAAAACGGGAAAATCAGCCATTGCCCTTTCAGCCATTTACCATCGCTACTCAATTCTAAAGATCTGTTGATAGTTAACAATAGTAAGGTTGTAAAGGCCAGGATGATTTTTAAAAAGGCCACCGGAGCATCCATTGAGGTTTTAATTATTGAACCCATAACCCCGTCCGATTATGCCCTCGCATTTGCATCGCACGGTTCCTGCGTTTGGAAATGTATTGTGGGGAATCTGAAAAGGTGGAAAGGCGGGGAGCTTACTATGTCCATAGAATCTCTTAACCTACAGCTGAAAGCAATTAAAAAAGAGGAGCTAAGCGATGGTATAGCGGTTGAGTTTAGCTGGGATAACAGCAGTATCAGCTTTGCTGAAGTTATAGATAAAAGCGGGCATGTACCCATACCTCCCTATTTGAATCGTGCATCGGACGAAAGTGACAGCCATAACTACCAAACCGTTTATTCTCTCCCGGAAGGATCGGTGGCTGCTCCCACCGCCGGGTTTCATTTTACTCGTGAGTTGCTTAATCAAATTACTAACAATGGTATTGGCATAGAGCAAATTACACTGCATGTGGGTGCAGGAACCTTTAAGCCCGTAAAAGCCGAAACCATTTCTGAGCACGAAATGCACACCGAGCATTTTTATGTTAGCAGAGAGCTTTTGCAGCGAATTAAAGGATATCAGGGGAACATCATAGCAGTGGGGACCACAACCCTGAGGACGCTTGAGAGTTTATACTGGCTTGGAGTTAAACTTTATCTGGGTTACTTGCCCGAAGGGGCAATGCCCTCTCTGGGACAATGGGAAGCCTATGGACTTCCCGATGCCATTCCCTTAGGGCAATCGCTTGAAATGTTGGAACAGTGGCTAACAGAACATAGTACGAGCACAATTGAAGCCATTACTCAACTCTGTATTGTTCCCGGGTATCGGTTTAAAACAGTTGACACGTTGATTACCAACTACCATCAACCACGCAGCACACTCTTGCTTCTGGTTGCGGCATTCATTGGCAACGATTGGAAAAAGGTTTATGATTATGCCATGAGGCATGATTTCCGATTTTTAAGCTATGGCGATAGTTCCATCCTGTTTAGAGAAGGATTAGATAAGAGATACTAAATCGCAGGTAATCACTATTCAGCAGCATTTAAACAAAGGGCTTTGAGCAATAAAATGGCAAATACCGGGTTTCTGCCAACCTCAAAAAAAGAGATGGAGGCATTGGGATGGGAACAGGCTGACATTATACTGTTTACTGGCGATGCCTATGTAGATCACCCCTCTTTCGGGGCGGCTGTGATTGGGCGGGTGCTCGAAAATGCGGGCTATAGGGTGGCCATTGTTCCCCAGCCCAACTGGCGCGACGACCTTCGCGACTTCAAAAAACTGGGCGAGCCCAGGCTATTCTTTGCTGTGACTTCGGGCTGTATGGACTCCATGGTAAATCACTACACTGCCAATAAGCGTTTGCGGAGCGATGATGCATACACTGCTGGCGGTGTGGCCGGGAATAGACCCGACTATGCCGTGAGAGTTTACTCTCAGATTATTAAGAAGTTGTTTCCCCATAAGCCTTTGGTTATCGGCGGCATTGAGGCATCGATGAGGCGTTTGACACACTACGACTACTGGTCTGATAGCCTATTTCCCAGTATTCTTATCCATAGCGGAGCCGATATGCTGGTATATGGCATGGGCGAAAAATCGGTAGTGGCCATAGCCAAATCGCTGGGTGAAGGTAGGGACATATCGGAGATAACCGATATTCCACAAACAGGATACCTTGTCAACAGAAACAATATTATTGTTGATAATGAATCCATTATGCTTAATGGATTTGACGAATGCTTGAAGGATACGAAAAAGTTTAACGAAAATTTTAAATACATTGAGGAAGAATCAAATAGACTTAAAGCCAAGCGTATCATTGAGCCGAATGGTGATAAAATGGTAGTAATCAATCCTCCATATCCCCCTGTTACTACTAGCGAGTTGGATTCGTGGTACGATCTTCCCTACATGCGATCTCCTCATCCCCGTTACAAGAACAAGCCTATCCCGGCGTGGGAAATGATAAAATTCTCCATTAACATCCACAGGGGATGTTTTGGAGGGTGTAGTTTCTGTACTATCTCTGCTCATCAGGGGAAGTTTGTATCCAGCCGATCGGAAAAATCCATAGTCAAAGAGATAGAGGCGGTGATATCCATGCCGGATTTTAAAGGGCATTTAACGGACTTAGGCGGCCCCACTGCCAATATGTATAAAATGCAGGGTGTTGATTTGAGATTATGCCAACAATGCAAACGACCATCATGTATTTTTCCCAAAATATGTGGCAATCTGAATCGAAGCCATGAGCCATTGCTACATCTTTACAGGAAAGTACGTAACATGAAAGGAATTAAGAAAATAACCATTGGAAGTGGTGTCCGTTACGATCTGTTCGATGACCAAAGTGACAGCGTCAATAGACTTTATGCCGAAGAGCTTATTCGCTTCCACGTATCGGGAAGGCTGAAAGTGGCCCCTGAACACTCCGAAGAAGAAGTACTTAAAGCCATGCGTAAGCCATCCTTCCGGCTTTTTCAGGCATTTAAAGATAAATTTGATGCCATTAATGGTAAGTATTCTTTAAACCAACAACTTATCCCCTATTTCATTTCCAGTCATCCCGCATGTACGGATGATCACATGAGGAGATTGGTAAATAAATTCAAGCGCATGAAGCTTAAACCTGAGCAAGTTCAGGACTTTACCCCAACGCCAATGACGCTTTCGACGGCTATGTTCTATACCGGTTACGATCCTTATACCGGAACAAAAATGCATGTTGCACGAAGTAAGGAGGACAAATTAAGGCAAAAGAGTTTTTTCTTTCGATAACCATAGGTTCAACAATCAGCTTTTCAACTCAGGCACATTCTCTTGAATATCTTTATATTCTTAAAATCAACATTTTAACATAATATTAGTGTTTTTATTTAAACGGCTCAAAGCATATAAAATATCAGGGCGATTTCCTATCTTTACCCTGAAAGTTGATTTTGCACTTTTCGAACATATTTGGGTTGATTCAATTTATTAAACAAAACATCATTAAAACGTACTGCTATGGCTTTCTTTGAATGGAAAAAGGAATATGAAACCGGAGTAAAAGGTGTTGACGACGATCACCGGTTTCTGGTAAGTCTAATTGATGAAATGTCCGTTGCACTATCGCAAGGCGTTGCCCAGGATTTATTGCACAAAACGGTATATAAACTGGCTGATTATGCACGTTTTCATTTTAAGCGGGAAGAGAATTATATGCAAATGATTGATTATTCAGAGCAGTTTAAGCATGAGATAGAGCATCGTGCGTTTACAAAAAAGGTTGAAGAGTTCGTGGCTAAACTTGATTCCGGCGAGGGCAACTTAACTCATGAAGTTTTAGTATTCCTCCGCGATTGGCTCATTAACCATATCCAAAAAACGGATAAACAGCTGGGTATTGAACTCGTAAAACATGGGTTAAAAGATGAATAAAAACAAACTATTTTCCCGAAAGGACGAGAAGCAATTGGCAATGCTTGGAATACCCTGCGAAGTTGCCCTTGGTCAGGTTGAAAATTTCAGAAAGGGGTTCCCTTACCTCGATATCACAAAACCGGCTACCGTAGGTCAGGGTATTATTCGCTTGGAGAGCCATGAATTGGATAAACTTATTGGTGATTTTGATGGATATAAAGGAAAACTAACCAAATTTGTCCCTGCATCGGGGGCAGCAACAAGGATGTTTAAATATCTTTTCGAGTTCATCGATGATTACCCCAAGAAAAAAGAAGCATGCTTTAACGAAAAGGGATTTAACTCCATCCACTATTTTTTTGAGCATATTACCAAATTTGCATTTTTCAACGATTTAGAGAAAGAACTTCAGAAATCCGGTGTCAGCGTTGAGAAGTTGGTTGATGAAAAAAAATATGACATCGTACTTAAAGTATTACTTCAACCCTATTCCATGGATTACGGGAATCTCCCCAAGGGTTTGATAAAATTTCATTCATATCCCGAAGGAGCAAGAACCGCCTTTGAGGAACATTTAGTAGAAGGTGCTCAGTATGCACGAATGCCCAACAACGATGTTTATATCCATCTTACCGTATCGCCTGAGCATAAAAGTGGTTTTATTAAATTGGCCAAGGAGGTGAAGGCTGAATTAGAGAAAACCTATGGAGTTAACTTTTATATTGAGTACTCCGAACAAAAACGCTCCACCGATACTATTGCCGTTGATATCAATAATGAGCCTTTCAGAAATAGCGATGGATCCATTGTTTTCAGGCCTGGCGGGCACGGTGCTTTGATCGAAAACCTTAACGATATCAATGCCGACATTGTGTTTATTAAAAACATCGACAATGTGGTGCCCGACAGGCTAAAACCCCAAACCAAAACCTATAAAAAAGCCTTGGCAGGGTTGCTAATCAAATACCAAAGCATGGTTTTTGAATACTTGCAACTTCTTGAAAATGGCAAAAATATTTCCCTCGATTTTTTACACAAAGTGTTGACCTTCACTATTGAAGATCTATGCATAGTACCACCAACCCACCTTGACAGGGATAATCCCGATGAGCTTCTCTCCTATCTAATCGGAAGGCTCAATCGTCCCATCAGGGTTTGCGGCATGGTGAAAAACGAGGGAGAGCCCGGGGGTGGCCCATTCTGGGCCAAAAATTCTGATGGTACAACATCGCTTCAAATTGTGGAATCATCGCAAATAGACTTAAAAGATCCACAAAAGAAAGCTCTGTTCGATGCGGCCAGCCATTTCAATCCGGTGGATTTAATTTGCGGAGTGGTTGATTACAAGGGGGCAAAATTCAACTTGCTTAAATACCGAGATATACAAACGGGCTTTATTTCAATCAAAAGCAAGGATGGGAAAGAGCTAAAGGCTCAAGAGTTACCGGGGCTGTGGAATGGTGCTATGTCCGACTGGATTACGCTATTCGTTGAGGTTCCCATTGTAACATTTAATCCAGTTAAAACGGTCAACGATTTACTGAGGGAGCAACATCAATAAAATTCGGCAACTTTCTCTATGAACTATATAGTCCAGTCAATTTCGGGGTATCCAAGATGCCTTAGATAATCATTGGTTTTGGAAAAGTGCTTGCACCCAAAAAAGCCTCGGTGAACCGAAAGCGGTGACGGATGCGGCGCCTTGAGCACAAGGTGCTTTGAAGTATCAATGAGCTGCCCTTTGGCCTGTGCATAGGCACCCCAAAGCAGGAAAACCAAACCGGTACGGTATTTTGACAATGCCAGCAACGAGGCATCGGTAAAAGTTTCCCAACCCCTTTTCTGGTGCGACCCAGCCTGGTGGGCACGAACGGTAAGCGTTGCGTTGAGAAGCAACACCCCCTGCCCTGCCCATTTTTCCAAATTGCCATGGCTGGGAATGGGAATTTCCAAATCGTCATGCAACTCCTTGAATATATTGACCAAAGAAGGAGGTTGAGGAACACCACGGGGCACTGAAAAGCACAGTCCATGAGCTTGCCCAGGGCCATGGTATGGATCCTGCCCAAGCAAAACTACCCTAACCTTCGGAAAAGGTGTACTATTGAAAGCATTGAAAATCAAACTGCCGGGCGGATAAATCCTATACTGCTTTTTTTCCTCCACAAGAAATGCCTTCAATTTAGCGAAATAAGGAGCAGCAAATTCGCTTGCCAATACCTCTTTCCAACTCTCCTCTATTTGTGGGTTAACAGCAGACTCACCCATTATTAAGCTTGTTTGTCAACACACAAAGATAGTTAAAGTTTGCCTTAGTTATGGTTAAACAAAACCAATGATAAAACGTTGTATAGTGGAAGTATGCATTTTAAAAAATAACTTAAATAATTCACACTATGAGCAATTACAAAGTTACTTTCGGAGGAAATCCGGTTACCCTCACGGGTAAAGGTATCAAGGTAGGCGACCAGGCCCCCGGTTTCACCTTGCTGGATGAGAACTTAAAAGATGTAAATCTTTCTGACTACAAGGGTAAAGTCAAGCTACTATCCATCTTCCCGTCCATAGATACCAGCGTATGCTCCGTGCAAACAAGGAAGTTCAACGTTGAGGCTGCAAAATTTGGCGACAAGGTAGTGTTCATCGGAATTTCGGCCGATCTGCCCTTTGCACTTAAGCGTTTTTGCGGAGCAGAAGGGATTGACAACCTTGTGGTTCTTTCGGATCATAGGAAAATGGACTTTGGAAGCAAGTACGGTTTTCAAATTGAAGAGCTACGCCTGTTGACAAGAGGTGTAATCATTATCGATGCCAACGATAAGGTAAGGTACGTGGAAGTTGTACCCGAGATTGTCAATGAGCCCAACTACGATGCAGCCATAAACGAGCTGAAAAAAATCGTTAGTTAACGATGACCTTTTTAATAGCCAGAGGTAGTCTGCCAAGTTCGAGCGAAACAATTTATAGACATGATTATCAATGTGTTATTGAATTAAATTTTTGTAATGTTTAACTGATATTAGGTCGGTCGTGTTGCTGCGACCGACTTTTTTTTGCCATTTTTTTCATTTCAATATAAGGATGAAACTCGCATTGACAGCGTGTGAAAATGGAATGAATATGACTTTACACGCACCTCGTTTAAAAAGGATTTTACTACCAAAAAAATTAAATTTTAAACATCTTTTTAAAACTAATATGTGCCTTTCGTTCCAAATTATTTACATATACTTGTACAACTGAAACACTAACCGTATAATCATTACACCCATGAAGAAATATTTTGCCCTCCACCTCCTGATCATGTTGTTTGTTCCATACATCTTGACAGGTCAGGATACCTCTGCCCCCCTATGGATGCGTTACCCTGCCATTTCGCCTAACGGCGAGACCATTGCATTTACCTATAAGGGGGATATTTATACAGTGCCAGCTAACGGTGGCGTGGCTATACCCCTTACCACCAATCCGGCACACGACTATATGCCCGTATGGTCGCCCGATGGTAATAGTATAGCCTTTGCCTCCAACCGATTTGGGAATTTCGACATTTACATTGTATCGGCTATAGGGGGTACTCCTACCCGACTCACCTTTCATTCAGGCAACGAATTACCATCTGCTTTCAGCCCCGACGGCAAAAATGTGATTTTCAGCGCTCAAATTGCCGACTCTAAAGACAACATCCTTTTTCCCAGCCCTATTCTAACTGAACTATACAGCGTTCCTGTCTCCGGCGGGCGAATAGAACAGATATTCACCACTCCGGCCGAAAATGCCGTATATAACGGCACGGGCGATCGGATTGCCTATCACGATAGAAAAGGTTATGAGGATCCCTGGCGTAAAAGGCATACTTCGTCCGTAACCCGCGACATTTGGATTTATGATGTTAAAAGCGGAAAGCACGCCAAAATTACATCGTTCGACGGTGAGGATAGGAATCCTGTTTTTTCAACTGATAATCGATCGATATTCTATCTTACGGAGCAGTTTGGCTCTTTCAATGTGGCACAAATTGAGCTGAGCGAGAATGCCCAACCCAAAGCAATTAGCCATTTCACCGATAACCCTGTACGTTTCCTGTCCATGGCTCAAAATGGCAAACTCTGCTACGGCTACAATGGGGAGATTTACACCCAGATACCCGGGGAAAAGCCACACAAGGTTAATATTCAAATTCATGCCGATCAGACCGAAAACGAGTTGGTTAATCAGGTTAAATCCAATGGGGCCAACGAAATGGCTGTATCACCCGATGGCAAAGAGGTAGCCTTTGTGATCAGAGGCGAAATATTCGTAACATCCACCAAATACAACACCACTAAGCGCATCACCAATACTCCCGAGCAGGAACGCTCCGTCAGTTTCAGTCCCAATGGCCGTAAACTACTGTATGCAGGGGAGCGCGATGGGAAATGGAAAGTGTTTGAAACCTCCATTGTTAACAAGGATGAACCGTGTTTCAGCTTATCAACCCTACTAAAGGAAGAGGTTATAGTGGATATTGCCGAGGAGGCATTTCAGCCGGCATACTCTCCCGATGGGAAAGAGGTAGCTTTCCTTAAAGATCGGCAAACCCTATCGGTAAAAAATGTTAAAACCGGCACCATCAGAGATGTTGTAAAGAATCTGGGTTATTCATACAGCGATGGTGATCAGCATTTTGAGTGGTCGCCCGATAGTCAATGGCTGCTGATAAGCTATGATGACAAGCATCGCTGGCCAACCAAAGAGGTGGGGCTTGTCAAAGCCGATGGATCGGAGTTGCACAACCTGACCCTGAGTGGCTATAGCGATGAAAATCCAAGGTGGATGATGGGCGGTAAGGTAATCCTATGGCAAACTGACCGTAACGGTTACAGAAGTCACGGCTCATGGGGTTCTGAATTCGATGTTTATGCTCTATTTCTTACTCAGGAGGCATACGATGAATTTAAACTACCCAAATTAGAATGGGAATTGCTGAAGGAGAAAAGGAAGAAAGAGAAGAAAGAAAAGGAAGAGAAAGAAAAAAATCAGAAGGAAGGGAATAAAAAGGTGGGAAAAGGACAAAAATCAGATGATGAAAGCAATGAAATAGAGAAAGTTGAGCCCCTTGTTTTTCAATTTGACAATCTGGATGAAAGAAAAGTACGATTAACCATTAATTCGTCCGACATATCAGATTTTGTACTATCCCCTGACGGTGAGAACCTTTACTACCTATGCAGGTTTGAGAAGGGATTCGATCTATGGGTTAACAAACTGAGGGATAATGAGACGAAGCTCTTGTTAAAATTCAACGGCTATGCTGGAAATCTGCAAATAGACAAGGAGGGTAAAAATCTTTACCTCACTGCCGAAGGAGAATTGAAACAGATTGAAATCCCCGATAACAAGCAGAACAAAATCAAGTACAATGCGGAATACAGAATCAATTACCCTGCCGAGCGCGAATACATGTTCGAACATATTTGGCGCCAGGTGAGCAAAAAATTTTACGATCCTGCCATTCATGGGCTCGATTGGGAGGCATACAAAGCCAACTACAGCCGGTTCCTCCCGCATATAAATAACAATTTCGATTTTGCTGAAATGGCGGGCGAAATGTTAGGTGAACTGAATGGCTCTCACACCGGTGCCCGCTACTACTACCGTGCAGAAAATGGTGAAGCCACTGCAACCCTCGGAGCATTCTATGACCCGCAATACACAGGCAATGGGCTGAAAATTACCGAGATAATGGCAAAATCCCCATTGATAAATGCTAAGGGGCGTATTAAGCCGGGAATTATCATTGAGAAGATTGATGATGAGGTTATTGAGGCCGGTAAAGATTTTTACCAGCTGCTAAACCGAAAGGCCGATAAGAACGTTTTATTAACCCTTTTTAACCTATCAACCAACGAGCGTTGGACAGAAACGGTAAGGCCCTTACCGTTAAACCAAGAGAACAAAATGCTCTATAAACGCTGGGTGGAAAGCCGCAACGCCGAAGTGGAAAAACTTTCGAACGGTAGGATTGGCTATGTACATGTCAGCGGAATGGATTCGGAGAGCTATAGAGAGGTTTACTCCCAGCTATTTGGCCGTCATGCCGATAAGGAGGCTGTTATTGTTGATACCCGATTCAATGGGGGTGGCTGGTTACACGACGACTTAGCCACACTTCTCAGTGGCAAGCACTACGCTGATTTTATGCCCAGAGGGCAGTACATTGCCTCTGAACCAATATCAAAATGGTATAAACCATCGGTAATTATTGTGGGAGAAGGGAACTATAGCGATGCACATGGCTTTCCCTATACGTATAAAACCCTTGGCATTGGCAAGGTAATCGGGATGCCCGTTCCGGGTACCATGACTGCCGTTTGGTGGGAAACTTTGCAAGACCCAACCATTGTATTCGGGATTCCGCAAATGGGTGTGAAAGATTTAAATGGCAACTATTTGGAGAACTCCCAGCTGGAGCCTGATATCAAAGTAGCAATTTCACCCGAGGAAGCTGCAACCGGCAAGGATACCCAATTGGAAGCGGCAGTGAATGAGTTGTTAAAAGAGTTGCAAGGCAAATAGTATGAAGCAGCTATGGGATTTAAGAACGGTCGGCTTAGCTAAGTCGACCGTTCGTTTTCCTATGGTATTCCTTCATAAATTGGAAAGGTACATCATAAAGAAACTCCCCAAACTCATAGATTAGGGAGTTTCCTGCATTTTCATAAGCATTGCCATTGATTACTGTTCCAGAATGGTGGTTCCAATACCTGCCTTTATATTCTTTTTCTCGGGGCTTCCCTCTACGGTTAGTGTGCTACCGGATTTGACCTTAGCATCCAGTAGTTTTTTGGCCGATACTTTGGCAATACTTTTTGTGCTGACGTTTACAAAGGCTGAATCGGCAGCCACATCCAAGGCAGAAAGGTTGGCACCCGTTGAAATGGTAGCCTCGTATGAGCCTGTTTTCCCTCTTAACCTAATGGATGCCCCTTTAGTCGCCATAATATCCAGGGTTCTGAGATTTATATCAGCATCAACCTGTGCCCCCGAATGGGCATTGAGCACAACTTTATCTCCGGCGAGAGAACCCTGAAAAATAGCCTTTCCTGAAGAGCTGACGAAAACATCACGCAATTCCTGATAAGTAAGATATAGGTTAACTGAAATATCTTTATAAACCCCTCTTTGAAGTCCTATTTCAAGAGTTTTGGCAGTAACCGTTGTGAGCACATCATCTGGGTCAATGCCAAAGGCCTCAATCTTAACGCCTGCGGAATCTCCCTGCGTAAGGTAAACGGTTACCTCGTTAGTTATTTTCAACTTATCGAAAAGGTCAAGTTTCCTTTCCTGATTAACCTGAGGAAAAACCTGTAAAGCAGTGCATAAAAAGGATAGAAAAATAATGGTTTTTGTTTTCATGGTGGTAAACTTTTAGTAATTATTGAAATAACGTAACGGGCAGCAAATATTATACACAATGATAAGGCATTTTTAGCTATTTGATCACTGTCTGAGACAAAACAAGTGAAAAAAACTATACTGAACAAAACCGGACAATTCATGTTAATGCAGTAAACGAAGTTCAATGCATTTTGGAACTATTACCCTATTGGTGTTTATTATGCTGACAAACCCAATCCGTTTGTCTGCTCAAGAAAATAGGCAGGATATGAGTAAGCAAGAGATAAAAGCCAAATTGACGCCATTGCAATATAAGGTAACGCAAGAAAAAGGAACAGAACATCCCTTTACGGGCGAGTACTGGGATTTTTTTGAGAAGGGCACCTATACCTGCATCTGCTGTGGAGCCAAGCTGTTTGATTCAGACACTAAGTATCATTCAGGCTGCGGTTGGCCCAGCTTTTCAGATAGTCCATACAAGGATAATATTGAGGAGGTTCCCGATTATAGCCACGGGATGGTTAGGGTTGAAGTGATTTGCAAACAATGTAATGCGCATTTGGGGCATGTATTTAACGACGGACCTAAACCTACGGGGATACGGTATTGCATTAATTCTGCCTCGTTGAAATTTATCCCTAAGAGTAAATGAAAATGGACATGAAATCACAAACTTATACAATAGCAGCATTCCCACTGAATGTCATAGTTCTTCCCGGCGAGGAGATTATGCTTAAAATTTTCGAATCGAGCTATAAGCAGTTGGTTAATGAATGTATCCGTCATAAGTTGACATTTGGGATTCCATACTTACACCAGGGATTGATAACAGGAGTGGGAAGCGAAGTGGAGATAACCAGCGTTGTAGGAGGAATCCATCGCCAGGATATGCTGATTAAGGTTAAAGGCAAATCGCTGTTCAATACTCTCGATTTTTTTCCTGAGCTGCCCAACAAACTTTATGGCGGAGCCATTGCCGAGGTTATGACAAACGATTTTGAAACCCAGAATCCTGAAATAGCGGTTAAAGTTAAGATGCTGAAACTCAGCATTACTCCGAAATTGGGTACACTCATCGTTGACCAAAGCATGAATATGCTGGATATTGCCAAAGTATTAGCTCTTAAATCGGAAGATAAGTTCCGATTAATTACAGCAAGAAGCAAAGCGGCCAAAGAGCAATTTCTTATCAGGCAACTACATTTTATTGAGGCCATAAGGCTTCAGGAAGTGCAGCTGGACAATAATTTTCTACTCAACTAGAAATAGAAGACCTCTCTGGTGGAGCTGTAGTAATTCTCAGTAAGGATTTCTTTAAGTGATTTTGAAAGTCCGGTGTTTCTGGGTAGCGTGTAAAAATCTGCCATTACGGATAGATTTACCCTTGGGTATATGGACTCAGGATTGAACAGGTTAAGATTTGGCCAACTGGTAACCCTTTGAGTTGCCATTCGCATAAGTTTGCTCACTTCGAACGGGAATTTTGCACCATTCCAGGGGCTGCAATTGGTGAGGAAAACAAAGGTAAACCCATCTTTGCTATCCAACACCAGGGCAGATGTTCCTGCGAATGAACCTGTCCGGCCCTTATCGCCATTGTGCGAAATCCACCTCCAGCCCAAGGGCTGGATTCCGGGATCAACCTGCTCCATCTGTAAACGGCTTTTCTTTGACAGAATAATGCCATGCTCATTTTCAGCATCAATGTCGAGAATGAATTTTAAAAGGCTTACAGATGATATTACCCAACCACCCGCTGCACCCAATGATGTAATGTCATTTCCTCCCCTGCTCTTATGAAACAGGTGTTGGTCTCCATCGTATGCCGGCACCAGTTCCGATTCGGGCACCTCGTAGTAACGCACTTCCAATGGATAACGTAAACTATCAAAATTCTGTGCGATGAAAGCGTCGTAAATATCAAGGGGTTTAAAGATTTCATCCTTCACAAATGCTTCATATGGGCGCCCTGTTTTGTGCTCAATAACCTTTTCCAAAATGACATATCCCAGGTTATTGTAAGAACTATAAGTTCCGGGCGTAAAATGCAACCTCTTCGACAGGGCAAAACAGATTATATCCTCGCTGGTAATTGGCAGGCTTTTGCCTGTTTGCCGGGCAATTGATTCGTGCATGAATAAGTGATCACCCCAGCGGGTGGTCCATCCCGCCGAATGGGTAAGCAGCTGTTTTACCGTGATATCCTCTACCCTGCTATCAATGTACTGCAAGTACAAGGGTTCATTAAGGATACCATGTTTACCGAAAACTTTGCTGTTGAGTTCAATTTGCCCCTTTTCGACCAGTTTCATAATGGCGACAGCGGTTATAAGCTTAGATACACTGGCAACCCTCAACATGTGGTATGGCTGCATAGCCTCTCCTGTTTCTTTGTTGGCATAACCGAACCCTTTGGCATAGACTAAATTACCCTCCTTTGCTATGGCTATAGACGCTCCGGCTAAATCCCATTTGCGAACAAAACGTTCAATACTTTCGTCCAATATATTGTATGTATCCAAATTGGAGTAAGCATTTGATATTAAACCGGCTACTGTTTCGCTGGGATAAGATGGAACTGACGAATGGATACTTTTGGCGGTATCGTCAAAAGCAGTATCGAAAAAATATAAGAAAGGGAGCAGGAAATAAAAAGGTAACCTATAGAGTATAAAATCCAGCAGTTTTGCCATTGGGCACAAATCAAAAAGGGAATAATTGACAAAAATAGTTACAAAAAGGCAAAGAGCAAAAGTCACATGCGATTTAACTATGAAAATGTTCAATTACTACTGATTCGCATGTCGCCTATAACCAGTGATGACACGTGTTAATGTCATACTAACAGTTGATTAAGCAATTTAACAAACCCCACAATGTCATCCTCCGTGGTGTCCCACGAGGTCATCCAGCGCACCTCCGACCTGTGCTCATCCCACATGTAGAAAAAGTACTCTTCCTGCAGCCTGGGAATGATGTGTGGCGGTACGATGGCAAATATGCCATTTACTTCCACCTTTTGAGTGATTGTTATTTGCGGAATCTTGATAAGCTCTGCTTCCAGCATTTTGGCCATTCGATTGGCATGTAGTGCCGTTTCTCTCCATTGGTTGTTGCTGAGGTATGCTATAAACTGAGCCGAAATGTAGCGCATTTTGGAAGCCAACTGCAACCCCTGTTTACGTGTGTACTTAAAACCCTCCTTCAGCTCAGGGGTAAAAAACACAATGGCTTCGCCGTACATCATCCCATTCTTTGTGCCGCCAAACGATAGTATGTCAACCCCAACATCGGTTGTAAATGCCCTGAAATTCGTATTCAATGCCACAGCCGCATTGGCTATGCGGGCGCCGTCCATGTGCAAATACATGCCATGGGCATGAGCATAATCGGCAAGAACCCTTATTTCATCGGGTGTATATAGGGTTCCCAGTTCAGTGGGATGTGTTATGGAAATGACGCGTGGCTGTGAGTGGTGCTCAAACCCGATACCATTCATGTGCTTCTGCACCATGTCAACGGTCAACTTCCCATCGGGGGTGGGACAATAGAGCACCTTACAACCGGTGAATCGTTCGGGGGCGCCGCATTCGTCCACGTTGATGTGTGCCGTTTCGGCACATATTATGGAATGGTAAGGTTGCGTTGCAGCCTTCATTCCCAGCACATTGGCAGCGGAACCAATGAAAACGAAGAACACATCCACATGCGGGCCAAACTCATCACGGAATAGCTGCATGGCCTTTTGGGTATAGGGGTCATCACCGTAGGCTATGGTGTGGCCATCATTGGCATCGGCCAAGGCCTGAAATATTACAGGATGTACTCCTGAGTTGTTATCGCTGGCAAACCCACGTTTATTAATGCTCATAATTGCTATGCTTTTTGTTCTGTTAGAAATCTTACAACCGCCAAATGCTTCCGGTCGCTCTTGCGGGTAATAAGCACACCAAACTCATGGTTTTGCAAATCAATAAGTTGAACTGTCACATTGTCGCCAAAAAAACATTCGGATAAATAGTTGATATCGATTTTCTTAACTGTAAAATCTTTAAACTCCTCTTGCGAAAAGGCGTTGACTGCCCATTCAATATAACGTGTATTGTTAACGTGCATATTCACATCAATATCAGATATTTTGGTAACAATATCGTATGACCGCATCACCGCTTCCTGCGGAATGGGCAAACGAGGAGCATTGACCGAGGTAGCCCTTTCTACATCCCTGAAGGGATAACGGCTGAACAACACATCTGGTCGCTGCGGGCGGCGGCTCTTCACGTCAACAATGAGCCAACTGCTGGTGGCATTAACCAGCCTTTTACCCCGTTCATCGGATACCACAAAGTCCCTGAGTGCAAAGGGCCCCTCGATACCACTGGGCCATGTTTTTAAGCTGAATGCCTCAGTCCATCGGGGCAATTGGTCAATCTCAACCTTAACCCTTGACAATACCCAGAAAAAACCATGTTCCTGAAGGTTCTCATACCCAAATTGATTGAGCTTTGCGTGCTCCCATGCTATTTCCTGAAATAGGTGGAATAGCGAATTCAACGACAGGTGCCCTGTGAAATCGCTATGGAATGAAGAGACGGCAAATTCTCGCGTCAATACCCTTATTCCATCAGTTGGAGTATGGCCATGTTGTTTTTGAATAGTCATTGAGGAAAATAGGTGTGATATTTCTCGGCAAATATACGACTAATCCTGATTTATTCTTTTACGAGCGGGGATTGCATTGTGGTGGTCTTACCATTCAACATGGTTTGCTGTCCCCTCACGTTTCCATGTCCTACCGGACGATGGAAAGTGCTGATCCCAAGAAACCTTCCATCATGGCGAAGCTACATGGAAGCGTTTCGGACAGCAACACTCCAAACCCTATACTCTTTTTTTAACCACAAAGTACCACAGAGAATGCACGGAGTAACACCATGAACAAGGAACGTGAATCGTGAGACGTGAAACGTAAAGCGTCAAACGTCAAACGCCTAACGTCAAACGCCTAACGCCTAACGTCAAACGCCAAACGTCAAACTTTCTACTTGACAAACTTTGTACTTGACAAACTTGCAACTTGTGCAAGTGAAATAACCTTGCAGGCAATTATTAAACGGGTATTCCTATCTCGCCCACCAAATAGGTGGCTGCACTGCCCTTGATAAGCACACGGCTACCCATATCTTCGCAATACAGCTCTCCTCCCCTTTCCGACAGTTGCAGTGCATGTAGTTGGGTTTTGCCCAACCGCTTTCCCCAAAAAGGTATAAGGCTACAATGGGCCGACCCGGTTACTGGGTCCTCAAGGATGGTTGCCTGTGGGGTAAAGAATCGCGATACAAAATCCACGTATTCCCCCGGGGCAGTGACAATAACCCCTCCGGGGTTAATATTTACCCTGTCGAACAGGGCCCTGTTGGGCGCAAAGGCTTCCACTTCGTTTTGATTGAGATACACCAAGACGTAATCGCGTGCCTTGAACACCTCCTGTGGTTGAATATTCAGACTTTCAGCCAACTCCACGGGTAGGTGTGCAGGTTTAGGGTCTCTGCTGGGAAAATCGAGTACCATGAGGTTATTGTCCCGCTTCACCGCCAACTCGCCCGAAGCCGACCGGAAACGGATGGTATGGTACCTGTATCCCAGATGGTTGAATATTACATGTGCTGTGGCTAATGTGGCATGTCCACACAGGTCCATCTCGATGTCGGGTGTAAACCAGCGGATATGATAATACTCGCCTTGGTTAATAAAGAATGCCGTTTCGGGGACACCGTTCTCCTTGGCAATGCTAAGCAACACGCTTTCCGGAAGCCACTCACGAAGTTCTATCACACAGGCCGGGTTACCGCCAAAAACATCTTTGGTAAAGGCATCAATTTGATAGATTTTACATTTAATCAATGACATGGATATTATTTTTTAAAATGTAATCCACTAAAATACAACATTTGTAGGCTTAACTACGAAACGCGAGCGATTAAAATGCTGAATTGTTCAGTTTAACCGTCCTTTGTATGGTTTAACGCTATTTTTTCGCCTTATATTCGATTGCCTATACTATTTTTTCTGGTTTAGTATTATCATTGGATATATCGAGCCAAATCTTTACTTTTGCACGAAAAAAAATCGTAGATATGTTTACCATCATCAGGAAGAGGCTGTTAGCGCCAAGTATTTATTCAATGGATATTAAGGCTCCCCGTGTGGCAAAATCAGCACAACCCGGACAGTTTGTCATTGTACGTGTTAGGGAAAAGGGCGAGCGCATTCCGCTAACCATAGCCGATTATAACCGCAAGGAAGGAACAGTAACCATTGTAACCCAAACCATCGGTGCCTCAACACGGCTAATATGCGCCCTCGAGGAGGGCGAGGCGCTGCTTGATTTTGCCGGACCATTGGGACGGCCATCGGAGTTAATTCATGAAACGGATGAACAGCTGGCCTCGAAAAAAATACTGTTTGTTGGAGGTGGTGTGGGTACTGCCCCGGTATATCCTCAAGCTAAATATTTGAGCGAAAGGGGTTTTAAACCCGATGTAATAATCGGGGCCAAAACACGCGATCTTGTCATCTTAGAGGATGAGATGCGTGCCGTTTCCAACGAATATTTTCTTACCACCGATGATGGCAGCGCAGGGTTTAAAGGCTTGGTAACCGACAGGTTGAAAGATTTGGTTGTTAATCAGGGTAAAAAGTACGATTTGGTAGTAACCATTGGCCCCATGATTATGATGAAATTCGTTGCCAAACTGACCCAAGAACTGGGAATACCCACCATAGCCAGTTTGAATACTCTAATGGTCGATGGTACCGGCATGTGTGGTGCATGCAGGGTTAGCGTGGGCGGAAAAACTCGTTTTACCTGTGTCGATGGCCCCGAGTTCGATGCTCATCAGGTGGATTTTGACGAAGCCATGCGCCGCCAGAACATGTACCGCACCATAGAAGGTCAAAAATTGGCCGAGCTGGAAAAAGATGATCACGAATGTAAAATTGGCAGAGATAAATAATGGCAAAAAAGGAACCCAGAGTTCCTGTGAGGGAACAGCTCCCCGAGGAACGTATAAAGAACTTCGATGAGGTATGCTATGGCTACAACGCAAGCGAAGCAATGCAGGAAGCAGAGCGCTGCATTCAGTGTAAAAACCCGCGATGCGTACAGGCATGCCCTGTGTATATTCAAATACCTCAGTTCATTAAAGCGGTTAAAGAAAACCAATTTAGCGAAGCATTTGATATCATAGCACAGGACTCGAGCCTACCGGCAGTGTGCGGAAGGGTTTGCCCACAGGAAACGCAGTGCGAAGGCGCATGTATTCTTGGCATTAAGGGAGAACCGGTTAATATCGGAAAATTGGAGCGTTTTGTGGCCGATTGGGGTAGAGAAGCAAACTATTTTAAACCCATTAAGGTTGAGCCCAATGGGTATAAGGTAGCCATTGTTGGAAGTGGGCCTGCAGGACTGGCCTGTGCAACCGACCTGGCTAAATTGGGCTATAAAGTTAAAATATTCGAGGCCCTACACCGACCGGGAGGAGTGCTGGAGTATGGCATACCCGAATTCCGTCTGCCCAAGGATGAAGTGGTTCGATATGAGGTAAATAATGTGATGAAGCTTGGGGTGGAAATTGAAACCGACGTGATTGTCGGACGAACCATTACCATTGACGACTTGTTGGGCGCAGAGGGCTACCATGCTGTTTTCATTGGTTCAGGTGCAGGACTGCCTAAGTTTATGAATATTCCCGGCGAAAATTTAAATGGCGTTGTATCGGCCAATGAGTTTTTAACCCGCACCAACCTGATGAAGGCTTATGACCCTCAGTTCGATACGCCCATTTATGTAGGCAAGAAGGTTGCAGTAGTGGGCGGCGGCAACGTGGCCATGGATGCTGCCCGATCAGCACGCCGTTTGGGAGCCAATGTACACCTTGTGTACCGAAGGAGCGAAAAGGAACTCCCCGCACGTGTGGAGGAGGTGCACCATGCCAAGGAAGAGGGAATAGTATTCAAACTATTGAATAATCCCACCGAAGTGCTTGCCGATGAAAAGGGCTGGGTGCGCGGATTGCGCTGTATAAAAATGGAACTGGGCGAGCCCGATGAAAGCGGACGCAGAAGACCCATTGAGGTTCCGGGCTCGGAATTTGAAATTGAGTGTGACGTTGTAATCATGTCATTGGGGACTTCGCCCAACCCACTCATTGCCGGAACCACCCCCGGACTGCAAACCGAACGGTGGGGAGGCATAATTGCCAACGAGGAGACCGGTGAAACATCGCGCGAGGGAATCTTTGCCGGTGGCGATGCGGTTACCGGAGCCGCCACGGTTATTCTTGCCATGGGTGCAGGTCGAAATGCTGCCAAGCATATCGATGAGTACGTTCGTGGCAAATATGGGAGCTGATAGCCTTATAGCATTAATCAGTAGTATAAAGAACACAGTGTTACACAGTGTTTTACACAGTGTTACACAGTGTTTTACACAGTGTAACACTGTGATTATTTTTATCACCGGGAAGTCAGCACTTCGAATGCATATGGTCGCAAATTAATTTCCAGTGTTCCGTCATTTTCTGTATAGGATGAACCGAAATTGCTTTGCCACGAGATACCCTGCAAGCCTTTGGGCAGGTTAATCATCATGTTGGACGGAGAAGCCGAGTTGTTGAAAACCACAATCACCTTATTCCCAAAGTATGTTCGGGCAAAGGCATAGCTGCTGTCGTTGACCAGCAGTGGGTCGAAAGTGCCATAGCAAAGGGCCATATTGCCACGCCTCAGATGAGCCAATTTCTTTGTAATCTGCAACGTTTCCTCTTCCTTGGGCAATAGATTGCCAAACTGCATCATCTTACGGTTATCGGGGTCGTTGGCACCGGGCTGGCCAAACTCATCACCCTGATAAATGGTGGGCACACCCGGAATGGTAAAAATAAAGGCATTGAGTAGCTGCAATTTATTGTAGCCAATGGTGTCTCCCACACCCACAGTACGAGTCCACCCTGCCCGTTTGGCATCCTCGTCGAAGGAGAGTGCACCACCTGCATAGGAGATAAATCGCGCCTTGTCGTGATTGCCTGTGATAATCCCCATCAGATTATGCCATCCGTAGTATCCGAAGCCCTCTATCAGCTTGCTGTTCAAATCGGCAAATGATACATTCTTACGGGCAAAGGTTGCCACGGCAGCATCGTAAACATTGAAATCGAACTGGGAGTTGAGCATGCCTGAACTTATATAGCCCGAAATCAGGTCGTGGCTCCCGTAGGTTTCCCCAATCTGGAAAATAGTCCGCTTGTCAGATACGTTCTGTTTAATCTTGCGGGTGAGCGTACGCCAAAAAACCTCGGGAATGTGCTTGGTGGCATCGTGCCTAAAGCCATCGAACTGATAGTGGGTTACCCAAAACAGGGCCGAGTCGGTCATTGGCTCGTACACCTCGGGGTTTTCCAGATCGAGGGTGGGCATAAACGTGTCGAACCAGGTAGTGAGGCGGTGTTCATCCCACTTCTCGGTATTCATTGTACCATCGGGCAAATAGAGGGGTGTAGCCCAGTGTGGATTGTTGCGGTAAAGAGGGTGTTCCTGATGCACGTGATTGGCCACATAGTCGAGTATGACGTTGATTCCGTGTTGGTGAGCTTCATCAATCATGGTATTCAACTCCTCGGAAGTACCAAAACGAAAATCGACTTCAGATGATGAAATGGGCCAATAGCCGTGGTAACCGGAAAATTTTGTTTTGGGATGGGGATACATGCCGTAGGCACCCAATGGATTTTGGGTTATGGGCGATATCCAAATGGTGTTCACCCCTAAACTCTGAAAGTAACCATCCTTTATTTTTGAGGTAATGCCTTTTATATCACCGCCTAAGTAGTTTACCTTGGGATTAACCAAAGGGTCGCTCACCCTGTAATCATTTTTATGATCAGCATTGTTAAACCTATCGACCATAAGTGAATACATAACCTGCGTATGCAAATCGGAGCGGTTGAGCTGCGATGTGGAGGTTACCACTCTCATGCCCTCCAGAGGAATTAGCAGGTCGTTGGATTCGCCCTCGCTGTTGAAAGCCCACACCCTTAAATACGAACGACGTAAACCATCGGCATTCGCTGGGATTGTAATGGTAGCACCAAGGCTATCAATACTTACAAATGTATTATCCAAACGATAGTTCTCCCAAAAAACAAAGAGCTCGTCAACCGGGTTTTCGAAGAGAATTCTTACCTTTTTACCCTCTACCCTGTCGGGATACAGTTTGGGCAGGTTTTCGTATTGCAGATTGCCAACCCTGAGTATCGAATTAACCCCTCCAATGTTGTTATCCTCAGTTTCGGGGTTTGAGGGATCGAGAATCCACTGGCCATCAACCACTATCTTATACTGGTATTTGCCCGGATTGAGCCAAAGGTTGGCTTGCCAGATATCACCCACCTTTTCAAGATTTGTTTTAGCCGGATTCCAATCGTTTATCTGCCCTGCCAATTGGACTGACCGGGGTTCTTTCCCAGTTGGCTTATAGGTAATCTGCACCAATTGTTTCCTGCTTTTTCTCATGATGATTGAGTAGTCAACACCATCAACCCACACCTTCAATACCGACAAGCGGGGAATTTGCTCGTTATCAGCAATTAGCACAACGGTTTTCTTATCATCGGCGAGATTAACCTTAAAACATGGAGGGGCTACAATGGAGTCGATTTGAAGCACATCCAAAAAGTAGTCTTCCAGAATCACCTCGGTTTCTCCGCCGGATAGCTGAATGGGTGTTGCCAGTCCCTGTATTTTCGAATCTTTATCGTAACGGGGCAATACCTCTTTTGCTCCGCATGCCGAAAGAACCAGCAAAGCTGAAATGTACATTAATCGTCTCATGACCATGTTTTTATAGCATTATTAATGGAGTAAAATTATAAAAAACAATTAAAAAGTTTTACTTCAACTCAATAATCAAAGCCGATCGTGGCGAGAGTTGCAACTTTTCCAAATTGGTAATCCTTGTATCGGTTAATATATCCACCCCTTCTTTGAAATTTCGAAGAATTTCATTAAACCTTTGGGTTTTAATCACTTTGGGTTGATATCCGTTGTGCAGTACCACCATTACTGTTTGCTCGCTATTCTGACGGAAATATACGTAAACCTCCTTTTCAGGAATAAAGTGAATAAGCCTGCCATTGTGAATTGCAGTGGCTGTTTTTCGCCATTGCAAAATAGTATTCAGGTAGTTCCATGCCTCGTTTTCCTTTTTAGTTCTGCCATCGGCAGTAAATGCGGAGCGTGTGTCGCCCTCCCATCCACCAGGAAAATCCCTGCGAATTACGCCATGCCCTTCAGCCTCATCGCCATCCATAAGTATCTCTGTGCCATAGTAAATCTGAGGAATACCACGGGTTGTCAACAGGAAAGCCATACCCAATTTGAAACGGCCTATGGACATATTCTTGCTTTTCATAAAACGGGAAACATCGTGATTATCAGCAAAAATCATAATATCCATCGGGTTAGGATACACAAAATCGTGGACAAGAATCTCGTATAGGCGGTTAATCCCCGTGTCCCACCCCTCCTTCTCGTCGAAAGCCTGTTGCATGGCAAACATCAACGGGAAATCCATCACCGTTTTGATACCCGAATCGTAACCATCGCGGTTTACCGAACCGGTTTGCCAGTAGGCACACCAGGCCGGATAGTTAAGCCACACTTCGGAAACGATGTTAAAATTGGGGTATTCGGCCATAACCTCGCGGGTCCATCGGGCCATGAACTCCTTATCGGGGTAAGGGTGTGTATCCATTCTGATGCCATCCAAATCGGCATACTCAATCCACCAAATGCTATTCTGAATAAGGTATTTTGCCATGTATGGATTCCGCTGGTTCAAATCGGGCATGTGGACATCAAACCACCCGTCGCTCATTAACACGCGGTCGTATTCTGACACGTAGGGGTCGATGGTTGTTGTCCCACGATAATTGGTTCGTGTAAACTCCGGCCACTGATTTATCCAGTCCTTCATGGGCAAGTCGTCCATCCACCAGTGATTGCTGCCGCAATGATTGAATATCAAATCCTTAATGATTTTAATGCCTTTTTGGTGCGAGAGCTCAACCAGCTCCTTATACAGCTCGTTGGTGCCATGCCTGGGATCAATGCTATAAAAATCGGTAATGGCATACCCATGATATGAAGCTGCCGGCTGATTGTTTTCCAGCACAGGATTAATCCATATTGCAGTGATACCCAAATCGATAAGATAATCAAGATGATTGATAATGCCCTGAATATCGCCCCCGTGACGGGCATACAAATCCTTTCTGTCCAACTTATCGAGCATCCCTTTAACCACGTCGTTATCAGGGTTTCCATTGGCAAACCTATCGGGGAAAAGAAGATAGATCACATCCGAGGCATCGAATCCCTGTCGCAAATAGGAGTCCGTTCGCCTTTCGTTTAGCCTGTAGTTATGGACAATCTTTTTGCCGTTGGCAAAACTAAAGGTTATATCAAACAGGCTGGGCTTCACTTCAGCATCTAGAAGTAAATTGACAAAGAGGTAATTGGGACTCTCTACCCTATCCACACTAACCAACTCTACCCCGGGATATGATATATTGACTTCGGCCTGTGCGATGTCTTTACCGTGAACCATTAACTGCAACTCACTATTCTTCATGCCCACCCACCAGCAAGGAGGTTCAATTCGGTTGATATTTTGAGCTTCTGACATAAAACTAAGTATTATGGAAATGGTTAGGGGAACAAGTTTTTTCATACCGTGGAATGTTTGGTCGATTTGAGATAATTATTGAATACAAAAAAACTAATTTATTTGCGATATCGCAACTTGTACTGAAATCGGATGGGAAAGATATCAAAGGGAACACATAATCCCCCCGTTCTGCTGATGCTTCAGCCTCAATCGAGCATATTTTTACAGGCTCGGCCTGCTTATAATAAACAGGCGGCGATACAACCACCACTGAAAAGGTAAATTCGTAAATTCGCAAATCAACAAATCATCGCATCAATTAATTAACTAATTGGGGCGTTAGCCCTGCAATTACCTGTTCAGCTGAGGCTCCGGCCTCAGTTGCAATTATTTTTCTTGGTTTCAGCAAGAAGTATATTCTATTATAATAGCCCAACGGCAGTACAACCGCCGCCGAAAGGGTTACACTGAGCTATACACTGTGAATCTAAGTCTCTTTTATTATTACCAAAAAAACAACACAATCAAGTATATAAGTGAATTATTGACGAAAAATGCAGAAATGTTGGTTTTTCGTCAATAAGATATATCTTTGTAAATAAAAATGGTAGCACGAGAGACATATTTAAGCAAGTTAAGGCAACTTAAAGACCACAATGTAATAAAGGTTATTACAGGGATTAGGCGGAGTGGCAAATCAACCCTCTTAGAAGCCTTTAAGGATGAATTAATATCGCAAGGAGTTGCTCGTAGCAGTATTGTTTTCCTAAATTTTGAGGAACGGGAAAACCTTAACTTTACGAACTGGACAACTTTATATGATGAAATTATCAGAAGTATTGGTACAGGGCATAAAACTTATGTTTTTTTAGATGAAGTTCAGCTGATAAACGATTTTGAAAAGCTAATTAACAGCTTATATGTAAAAAAGAACATTGATTTATACGTCACGGGTTCAAACGCTTACCTACTATCTGGCGAATTGGCAACCCTTTTAACAGGTAGATACATAGCCATAAACGTTCATCCCTATTCTTTTAAAGAGTATGTCTTGGCCAATAAAAACGAGGATAATACTGACCGCCTATTTCGCAAGTATCTCAACAGCAGTTGTTTTCCCGAAGCAGTTACTCTTTCTCAACAGAGCGAGGAATTGGCAAAGGATTATCTCCAAGCTATTTACGATACTGTTATTATTAAAGATATTGTCAGACGTCATAAACTGAGAAATATTCATAATCTACATCGAATAATCAGTTTTTTATTTGACTCAGTTGGTTCATATGTTTCTCCAACTAATATTGCTGCAGAACTCAATAAAAGTTCACAAAAAAAGATTTCTCACAATACCATTATTAAATACTTGGAATTTTTTATCCAATCATATATTCTTTATTCAGCTCCCCGTTATGATATTAAAGGCAAAGAATTGCTTACAACCAATGAAAAATATTATGTTGTGGATTTAGGTTTAAGGAATATTGTAGCATCCAATAAATTCGATACCGATTTAGGACATAAACTTGAGAATGTTGTGTATTTCGAATTACTTAGACGTGGGGGTAAGGTTTATGTTGGGAAACACAATGATAAAGAGATTGATTTTGTGGTGCAAAAGCACAACAACGAGCGGGAGTATTATCAGGTTTCTTTTACAGCTAATGACGAAAAAACCTTTTTTAGGGAGTTTTCGTCATTTAAAAACATTTCTGACTACTATCCAAAATATCTCTTAACACTCGATTATGACAACTCCAACATTGATGGTATCCAAAAGCTGAATGTTATTGATTGGTTGTTACAGTGAGTAGTAACAAAAGCCCCCTGTTCAGCTGAGGCTCCGACCTCAGTTGTAATTTTTTTTCTTGGTTTCACCAAGAGGCATAGCTTGCTTATAATAGACCAACGGCGATACAACCGCCGCCGAACGAGCTACCATTTCAAAGAACTTATATATTAGTGCCTTGTGGTAATGCAGAAAATACAACTCAAAGATAACAGCCCACGGGGTTCATCAAACTTTTTCAAATTTTTAAACCTAAAATATATTCCTTTTTGTATATTGCAAAACTTTTAACGCTTTAATACAAACCATCTATATGGCAAACATAATCAGCGTAATCAACAATAAAGGGGGAACCGGAAAAACCACAACGGTTTTAAATCTGGGTGCTGCATTGGCCAAACGAAAGCAGCGTGTCTTGTTGGTTGATTTGGATAGTCAGGGCAACCTCACCTCCACGTTCCAGTCGGGTACAAATGACATGGGTATTGGCGAACTGCTGGTGGGCAATTGTTCCATGGACGATGTGCTAAAAACCAATGGCAACCTAAGCCTTATCCCCTCTACAGATAAGCTGCTGGATTTCGAGTTTCAAATCAACAACGAACCGGGCAGGGAGTACATGCTGCGTGAGCAGCTGGAGAAATTGGCGGACGATTTCGACTTTATCCTCATCGATTGTCCACCCAGCCTGGGTACGCTAAGCATCAACTCGTTAGTGGCAGCCAATAGTTTCATTGTGCCCATGCAGGCCGAAAACTTTGCATTCATAGGTCTGGACAGGATTATGCTGATAACCGAAAAGGTTAAGAAACGTATGAATCCCAGCCTTGAGCTGGACGGAATTCTGTTTGTGAAGTTGGCACCTAGGACTAAATTTAGTCAGGCGGTAATATCGAATTTAACGAACAACCAAAACTTTCAGGGAAAGCTATTCAATACCTACATAAGGCAGGATATTGCCCTTATGGAGTCGGGAGCGTTTAAGCAAACCATTTTCGAATATGCTCCCCGAAGCAGAGGCTCGCACGATTACATGGATTTGGCAAAAGAAATACTGAAAAGATATGGCAAAAAATAGGCGTACAATCAGCGATATTCAAAAAGCACTTTTAACTAATACTCAATATATCAATGAGTCTGACAGTGTTAACAAACCCGTTGAAAAGGTTGTTGAGCAAAAACCACAGCCCAAAGATCAGGCGAACATCGACCCTGTTGTACTAAAACAATTTAAAATTCTGGCCCCTTACCTGGGCGAATCGGTGGATGATTTGATAAACAAGGCGCTGAACCATTTTTTGAGGTTAAAATCATTACAACTTGATCAAGCCATAAAAAAGATAACCGAGGAGGAGTAGTTTATGCCCTTGAAGTTGAGAGCATTGTGATTTCTAATGTCCGCCAATCCTTACAGCCCTTTGTACCCCCTTTATCTTGGATAGTTTGTAGAGGAGCATATCCAAACTTTTTACATCGGAAACAAAGAGTTGAATTTTTCCCTCAAACATTCCATTTTGTGAGGAAATGGTAAACGAACGCATGTTGACTTTCAAATCCTTGCTGATAACCTCCGATATTTTGTTCACCATACCCAGCTCATCTATCCCCGTAATCCTGACGGTCGTTTGGAATGATGTTTGGTCCTTCGCCTCTTTCCACTTGGCATTCACAATCCTATATCCGTACTTTTGGTACAACAGGCGTGCGTTGGGGCAATTGGTTCGGTGGATTTTAATGCCATCCTTAATGGTCACAAATCCGAAGATATCATCGCCATGGATGGGCTTGCAGCATTTGGCCAGCTTAAAATCGATATTTGCTAACTTCTCATCAATAATCAGGTAATCAGGCCTATGAACCTCTTTCTCTTCAGCCAACTTTGGTTTAGATGTTTCAACGTGTTCGACAGGCTGTTCCTCCTTGCCGCTCAATACTACCTGCTTAAGGTCACTCAGATTCACCTTTTCCGATGAGATAACCTCAAAGAGCTGAGCGCTATTCTTAAGTTTAAGGTGTTTCTGCAGTATTTTCAGGGCCTTCTCCGTATCGTCAACCTTCCAATTTTTGAATCTTCTGAAAATCATCTCCTTCCCTACCAATAGCGCCTTATTTTTCTCCTCCCTCAGCTTTTGCTTAATCTTCGCCTTGGCCTTCCCCGTAATAACGATTTTCAACCACTCATCCTTGGGTTTTTGATTTTTCGATGTTTTAATCTCCACCACATCACCATTGGAAAGGGTATGCTTAATGGGAACGCTGCGTCCGTTGATTTTCGCCCCCACGCATTGGCACCCGACGTCGGAATGGATTTCAAAGGCAAAATCCAGAACAGTAGCACCATGGGGTAGTTTTTTCAAATCACCCGTGGGGGTGAACGCAAAAACCTCTTTTTTGTAGAGGTTCAATTGAAACTGCTCCACCAAATCCTCGGCTGCTGTTTCGGGTGCTTCCAATATCTCCCTCACCTTCGAAACCCACTGATCCAGCCCTTTGTCCTGTTTGATACCCTTGTATTTCCAGTGAGCTGCAAGCCCTTTCTCTGCAATTTCATCCATACGCCGTGAGCGTATCTGCACCTCCACCCATCGGCCTTCGGGCCCCACAACGGTAGTATGGAGTGACTCGTACCCATTGCTTTTGGGTACCGAAATCCAATCGCGCAAACGCTCGGGATTGGGTGTCCACGACTCGGTGATAATGGAGTAAATCTGCCAGCAATCCGACTTTTCCCTTTCGGGAGGAGTATTCAACACCACTCTGATGGCAAACAGGTCGTAAACCCTGTTGAATGCCACTCCCTGCTTCTGCATCTTCTTCCAAATGGAGTAAACCGACTTTGGCCTCCCCTTTATCTCGAAATCGAACCCTCTGCTCCTCAACTCCTCCTCGATGGGAACCATAAAATCTCTGGTGATTCTGTTGCGCTGAGTTGCAGTGTTTCTCAACTTTTTTATGATATAATGGTAATCCTGCGGGTTGGTGTACTTCATGGCCAAGTCTTCCATCTCCGACTTCACGCGGTACAATCCCAATCGGTGTGCCAAGGGGGCATACAGGTTCAGGGACTCCCACGACACTTTACGCTGATACTCATTGGGGGTGTTGCTCATCCACCGGATTGTATCGAGCCGTTCGGCCAGCTTGACAAGTATTGCCCGCGCATCGCTAGAGAGGGCAAGCATAAGCTCCCGGAAACTCTCAACCTGTTTCAGGGGGTTTTTAGAGTCGATCATGGACATTTTCGAGAGCGACTCCACGATGTTTGCAACGGAGCTATTGTACTCCCTCTCGATATCCTGGCGCGTAAACACCTTATCATTAATAGTGCTTTGCAGCAAAGCAGCAATCACCGAAGTGGCTCCCAGGCCTATCTCCTCAGCACAAATTCTGGCCACATTCACAAGATGGATATAGTAAGGCTCGCCATTGGAACTCTTCTTCCGGTCGTAAATGGACACAACCTCTCCATAGGCTTTTCGAATAAGCTTTAAATCTTCGGGAGATACACTGTTTCGACAGGATTTCAGCAAACCCCGATAGCGATTTTTTATCTGTGTTTCATTTACTTCCATACTAACAAGAGATTACTGCAAAAATAAGCTCTTTGGCAATAGACCACAACACAAAGCAACTCCAATTTGTTCCTGGTGTAAATAATTTGTTAATAATCAATCCCCACATTTTTCGCTTTCTGTTTTAATTGTTGCTACTTTTAGAAAAAAAATGTTGCCCAAGGATATAGCCAAACGAGTTCAGTATCTACGTGATGAGCTCAATCGGCACAACCACCTATACTACGTTTTGGCGAAGCCCGAAATCTCGGACTTTGAGTACGATGCCATGCTCAAAGATTTGGAAGCCCTGGAAAAGAAGTATCCTGAACTGGCCGACGAAAACTCCCCCACCCAACGGGTGGGTAGCGACCAAACCGAAGGGTTTAAGCAGGTTACACATCGCTACCCCATGCTTTCGCTTGCCAACACTTATTCTTTTGAGGAATTAGAGGATTTTCATGAAAGGGTTGCCAAAGTGCTTACAGGCCAATGGGAGTATGTTTGCGAGCTGAAATACGATGGCACAGCCATTGGGCTAACCTATCGGAACGGGAGACTGTTTCAGGCGGTTACGCGCGGGGATGGGACAACCGGAGACGATGTTACCAACAACGTAAAGACCATCAGGTCTGTACCCCTCACCCTGCATGGAGATGATTTTCCAACCGAATTTGAGATAAGGGGTGAAGTGCTTATGCCACATGCCATTTTTGAAGAGCTGAATACCCAAAGAGCAGAACAAGGCGAAACGCCTTTCGCCAACCCCAGAAATGCCGCTGCAGGAACGCTCAAACTTCTGAATCCCAAAGTGGTAGCTGAACGCAAGCTCGATTGTATGCTTTACAATCTACTGGGCGAAACCCTACCCTACAATAATCATTACCAAAATTTGCTGAAGTCCAGGGATTGGGGCTTCAAAATTTCAGAACATGTCCGCCTGTGCAAAAACCTCGAAGAGGTTAAAGCCTTTATTGACCATTGGGATACATCGAGACATTCATTACCATTTGATATTGATGGGGTTGTGATTAAGGTGAACGGATTCTCTCAGCAGGAAGAGCTTGGCTACACCTCAAAAACACCACGTTGGGCCATTGCCTATAAGTTTAAAGCCGAGCAGGTGGAGACCACCCTTCTTTCCATCGACTATCAGGTGGGGCGCACGGGTGCCGTTACTCCCGTGGCAAACCTCCACCCCGTTCAGCTGGCCGGAACCACAGTAAAAAGGGCATCGCTACACAATGCCGACCAGATGGAGCTGTTGGGCATCAGGATTGGCGATACCGTTCTGGTTGAAAAGGGTGGCGAAATCATTCCAAAAATCGTGGGGGTTGACCTAAACCAAAGACCTGACCATTCCGAGCCACTACATTTTATTACCCATTGCCCTGAGTGCGGAACAAAGTTGGTTCGTTTCGAGAGCGAGGCCAAGCACTACTGCCCCAACCAAACGGGTTGCCCTCCGCAGCTGAAAGGGCGAATAATCCATTTCGTCAGTCGCAAGGCCATGAACATTGATGGCTTGGGCGAGGAGACCATTGAACTCCTTTTCAACGAGGGTTTAGTAAGCGATATAGCCGATCTTTACGACCTGACATATAAGCAGTTGGTGGGACTGGAAAGATTTGCCGATAAATCGGCAAGCAATGCCATTGCCAATATTGCGAAATCGAAGGAAGAGCCTCTACACAAGGTTATCTATGGATTGGGCATTCGCTACGTGGGCGAAACCACAGCACGCAAGTTGAGCTCTCATTTTGGTTTGATGGATAATTTAAAAAATGCTACCTTTGAACAGCTGATGGAGGTGGAAGATGTGGGGGAAATTGTTGCCCAAAGCATTCTTTCATTCTTTGCTGACAAAAAGAATCTTTATCTGATAGAACGCTTGGAAAAAGCCGGTTTGAGGCTGAATGTCGAGAGTACGGATTTTCCTGAAGGCGAGAAAAAGTTAAACGGGATGTCCGTTGTGGTATCGGGTACTTTTTCCCAAATCTCGCGCGATGCGCTCAAGGAGTTGATAATTAAACATGGAGGGAAAGTGCAAAGCGCTGTTTCGGCATCTACTTCATTCCTTGTTGCCGGCGAAAATATGGGTCCTGCAAAATTGGACAAGGCAACCCGTTTGGGGATAAAGATTATTACGGAAAACGATTTTTTCAAACTAATTGACTAACAAGCTATACGGATAAGCAGGGATGTTTAAAAATTTCAGACTAAAAATCGGACATTCGCAGCTGCGAAAACAGTTGAAAGCCCTAAAGCGCGATAAGAGGGTACACAACTTCGAATCGGCCAGAAAGATTGGTATCCTGTTGTTGTTAAACTCCGACAACGATTTTGAACAGGCTTTGGGTATGATGGCGTATCTTACGGAGAAAAACCTGGAAACTACCCTATTAGGCTTGTATCCGGGCAAAGAAATTCCGCATAAGTACCTTATGCGTAAAAATATCCACATTTTTAACAAAAAGGATGTGAACTGGTATGGTAAACCCCTGTTGCCCTATACCAACGAATTTATGGGCAAAGAGTTCGACATTCTCATTGATCTTACCATGGCTGAAACGTTCCCTTTGAAATGGATTGCCTCGCTATCAAGGGCAAAGTTTAAGGTGGGATGCCTTTCGTATTACGGGAACCCCAATGATTTGATAATTAACATAACATCGAACAATACCATTGAATTTCTTATTGAACAGATAAAGCATTACCTGTATCTGATTAACAACCGTTTTGCACAGGAAGCAGAGAGCAAAAAGAGAAAGGCCACAATCGGCTGAAACAAATGACGGTATCCACTGTTTCCTTAATATCGACGTATTGCAATAATCGTACTTTCTAAAGAGTTGAACACATGATAAAGAGATTAACCGGTCTGGGAGTTGCCATGGTAACCCCTTTCGATGCAAAGGGCAACATCGATTTTAATGCAGTCAGCAGGGTATTTGAGTACCTGGTTAGCGGGAGTGCTGATTACGTAGTGGTATTGGGCACTACAGGTGAATCTGCGGTATTGAGCACCGAAGAGAAGGACGAATTGGTACGATACATAGTGAAACAGAACAGCGGCAGGGTGCCAATAGTGGTTGGCATTGGCGGGAACAATACTGATGCTGTAATAAATAGCATTAAGCGCTTTAATTTCCAAGGAATTGATGCGGTGCTATCGGTTACCCCGTACTATAACAAACCCACTCAAAAGGGCTTGGAACTGCACTATAAAGCCATTGCTGCAGCCTGCAGACTTCCCATCATTCTGTACAATGTACCCGGCCGGACGGGGGTAAATTTATCTGCCGAGACCACCCTGTCACTTGCCCACGATGTGCCCAATATTGTTGCCATTAAGGAGGCGTCGGGCAATCTGGTGCAGCAAACCATTATCCTACGCGACAGACCCAAAGACTTCCTGGTAATCTCCGGTGACGATGCCCTTGCCCTCCCTCAGCTATCGATTGGTTTCGACGGTGTTATCTCGGTGGTGGGCAATGCGCTGCCCAAGGAATTTTCCACCATGGTTAAACTTGGACTTGCCGGAAATTTCACCCATGCCCGCACCATTCATGGTAAGCTGATTGATTTTATCAACACCCTGTTTGCCGAAGGCAATCCGGGAGGTATCAAAGCCGCACTGAATATTCTGGGACTTATCGGCAACAACCTTCGCCTTCCCCTTGCCCCGGTAAGCGAATATACCTACGATAAGCTGGCAAGGCAGCTGGAGGAGATTAAAAAGTGAGAGGTTAAGTAAACCGTGCCATCGGGGTTCTGCACCTCCTGGTAAGCGGGTGCCGGAAAAACCGTTTAAATTGTAAAACAAACAGGAGAGGTGGTTTGGAGAGTGGTGTCAGTGTTCTCCGTGGTTATTTCTATTTCACCACAGAGGGCGCAGAGGGTCACAGAGTTTTTTGGTTCTGAAGTGTGTAACAATCTTATTTGTTCTTGGCATTTAAGCATTCAAAGAGGATGGACTCAAACAGCATTTCGGTATAAGTAATTACTGAACCACAAATTTTCCGTTATACCACCTGCCATTCCTGTCAACGGCAGTAAAAACGTAAAACCCTGCGGGCAACGTATGCCTATGGGTATAGGTGTTGGCAGGCTCGTTTATTCGTATCCAATCCACCGCTACCCCCTTGGCGTTGTATATGGTTATCTGCTCAACGGGGGCTTCGCCCAGTTCAAAAGTAATGGTGTTGCCTGTAATAGGGTTGGGGTACAGGGTAATTCCGTAACTACCGGGGCTTGTAATGTTGTTGATAAGTTGGAATTGGGCCACCAGTGTACGGGTACTCTCAGCGGTAAAGCTAAGGGTTAGTTCTTCGGAAACCACATTGTCGCCTTCTGTCCAGCCTGTAAACTTATAGCCCTCGTTGGGCAAAGCATTTAGGGTTACAGCATACCCTTCGTGATATTTTCCGCCCCCTTCAACGGTGCCTCCCTCAAGAGGGCTTGCATTTGCAGCAATGGTATAGATGATCTGGTCGGGGTTACCGTCGTAATCGGGAGTGAGTTCGTGTACATACTCTGTAAATGTTTGAGCACAATCGGTGCTATGGAAAACATGCAGACGAGTGTAGTCATCCACAAGATGTTTTGCCTTGATAATGTAGAACTCGCACTCGCCACGTCCTGCTGTGAAGTAGTAGTACTCGTCCCAGAAGTAGCAGGTATCTGGCTGTTCATACTGCTGCGTGAAGCTCTGACCATGGTCGGTGCCGCGAAATATCTTGTAGTTGGCGGGGTACCACCAGCTAACGAGATAGACTTCTCCTTCGGTTGCACCCCTTGTTAAAGTTGGTCCATAGCCTGAAACTAAATATCCAACAATACTTGTATCTACCTTAATACTAACAAATTCAACACCATCATTAAAACTATGGTTAATAGTTAGTTCTGTTATTGAGTTGCCAGTTACGTTTCCATAAAATACATACAACTCACCTGGTTGGTTTCCCACTTCTAGCCCACCAGGAATATTCTCATGAACATGAAGCCAACTATCCCCATTATCAGTACTCTTATAAATTCCGTTCTGATTTTTCTTAAAAACCTCATTATCAATATTTCCCGTGGCGATTTGTATGTTAGGTCCGATGTCCTCATCCAGCATCTCCCAAGTTTGGGCATTGTCGAATGAGCGGTACAACCCGTTAACCGTGAAGTTGTATAAAACGTCAGGGGAGGCATCGGCATCAACAATGCCAACAGGAACTCCACCAGAATTCCACTCGTAAACATGTAAGGGAGTAAAGCTTTTCCCATAGTCCTGAGTAAAGAGGATAACATCGTACTGTTTACTTGCCTGCAAATCGTAATACCAAATACAGCTTATGTATAGCTCCCCAGGATGGGCTCCTCTGGGCATGTATTGAGCTGCAGCATGGTTTATACCTATATAGGCAACAACGATGAGCATGAATAGTAATAGAATTGTTCGGTGTTTCATAAGCATTTAGTTTTAGTTAGTAATTAGGTTAACGGGTATGTCACATTAAAGACAAAAACTACTTATAAAAAACACAATGCAATTTAAATAATTTTGTGCAAAATAACACACGCAATATTCTGCATTCCTATGATTTGCAATTGGCAAAAAGTTGTATGAGAGAAACTCCCATTCAAACATACTCTTTTTTCAGCATGTGTTTGCTAAGGGTCAATGAACCTATTTGCAATTGGTTTGTTTAGGTAATTAACGCAATAGCATTAACAAACTAAATAAAAATACCGCTATGACCAATACCACTACCAGCTACATGGGGCTTAAGTTGAAAAATCCCATTATCGTTTCCAGTTCGGGGTTAACTGATACTCTGGGGAATATCATAGACCTTGAGGCCAACGGCGCGGGCGCCGTGGTTGTAAAATCCCTTTTCGAAGAGGAGATTTTAATGGATGCCGAGGACAACATGAACAAGATGCAGGCAACCGGGTTTATCTATCCGGAAACCTTTGAGTACTTTGACTATGATGAAATCAGCGATCCCGTTGGTGATTACCTTAAGCTTATTGCCGATGCCAAGGCCAAGGTGAAAATTCCCGTCATTGCCAGCATCAACTGTGTAACCGCCAACAAATGGCCCGATTTTGCCAAGCGCATCCAGGATGCCGGTGCCGATGGCATAGAGCTAAACATTTTCCCGCTATCATCCGACCCCGACAGAACTGCTGAGGAAAATGATCAGCTTTACTTCGACATTATTAACAGTGTTACAAGTCTGGTAACCATACCGGTATCGGTAAAAATCAGCTCGTACCATGCCGCCCTTTCCAATTTCATTAAAAGGCTCAGCCAAACGCCCATTAAGGGAATAGTGCTTTTCAACCGTTACTACCGACCTGATATCGACATCAATACCTTTGAATATACAACGACCAATGTGTTGAGCACACCCGCGGAGATGGCCTTGCCGTTGAGATGGATTTCCATCATGTCGGGCAGGGTATCGAACGACCTGTGCGCTTCAACGGGTGTTCACAATAGCGAGGGATTGGTTAAGCAGCTGCTGGCTGGAGCCAAAGCGGTGCAGGTATGCTCCGCTATTTACCGTAACGGGCCCAGCCATATTCGGGAGATGTTAGATGGCCTGCAGAGATGGATGAAGGAACATGGTTTTGACAACATTGATGCATTCAGGGGCAAAATGAGCCAGGTACATTCCCACAATCCGACCGCTATGGAAAGGGTGCAGTTTATGCAGATTTTCAACAAGAGGGGTAAGGGCTCTAAGGGTTGATAAGTTTTCAAATTAAAACAGGATACACTAAAATCAATTACTGTCTGTTAGGGCACCGCAATGGAAACGTTTGGGGGGCCTGAGCGATGATGTGGTGCTACGCACCGGCTCGTTTTACGTTCCGGGTTTGGCGTTTGGCGTTTAACGTTTTGCGTTTGAAGGTTGGCGCTCCTAGTTCTTGGTTCTTTGTGGTACTCTGTGGTCAAGAATCGAGTAAAGTGTTCGGGGTGCAGGGCTCATTGCGCATTGTTCTTTTAATATCCAAGGTCTATTTGATTATTTCATATATTTACCGTTTTAAAATAGCATCGAATACCCATTTTAAAGGATAAGTATATGAAATCCACTATTACAACACTTCTGACGCTTTTTGTGTCGATTAATGTATTTTCTCAAATCATTTTCGAGGACTCTTTCGAGACGGGTAATGTGAATGGACAGAAACCCGTAGGTTGGTATTGCGGCGATACGCCCAAATGGCTTGCCGGTGAAGGCGAACAACACCACAATCGATACGCGCATACAGGAAACTGGTATGCTTACTTCTCCTATAACAGCAACGGCTGGATGTTCAAGGAGGCGGCACTGGAAGCCGACCAAACCTACGAGTTCTCCATGTGGTACATGACCGACGGGTTCGATGGATTTCAGTACGAGGTTATGTTAGGAACAGATACCCTGGGAAGTTCAATGACCCAAACCATTCAACCTTTAACGGCCATTAACAACACTAATTACCAACAGCTGAAAATACTGTTTACTGCAAATAGTTCTGAAATCCAATACCTTGGCATTCATGGCATTTCAACCAATTCCCCCTGGTATCTCTGTGTGGATGATGTTGTTCTGCGCCATGTGGAGGATTACAGCTTCGAAACCAACAGGATTACACCCGATACCATTGCCTATTCAGGCTCGTATTACGATTACATAGTATTTATAGCCAATACCGGATTGAATTCCGACACCTACAATCTCAGCAGTGTATCCGATTGGGATGTGGAGTTTTACGATCATACCCTCTCCAACCAAATCACTTCCCTTGAAATCGAGGCGCAGGATACCTCCTACTTCAGCATTCGCCAGTATGTACCGTCGCAGGGTGTTACGTTTGGGCAGGTACATACGGCTACTGTAACCATAAATTCGCAGAATTCATCCCTTCAGGATGAACTGGAGATAGTTACTACAGCCGTTACACCCATTGGCAATTTCCCCTACTTTCAGGGATTTGATGATATTACCACATTCCCATTGGGCTGGAATACTTACAGGCTGATTGGCAACTACGCCTTCGAACTTATCGCCGAGGGCCAATATCCCGATTGCACCCCCATGGATGGCTCGGCTGGCATGGCGTTCTACCGTTCTTTCTCATCGCACGCAGGCAATGAGTCCACCCTCGTCTCCCCTCCTCTCAGCTTTAACGATGAGGAGTATATCGTTCGGTTTTGGGTATTCCGCACTGACAATATTAGCAATCGCGAGGATAAATTTCAGATATTCCTTTCGGATGACGAGCACCTAAGTAATGCTGTGATGCTGGGCGAAGTGCACAGGGCCATAAATTTCGAACCGGTGGAAACCGAGAACGGATGGTTTGAGTACAGCTATGTATTCAACCCCGAATCGTCCGTTAAACACATTGTGTTCAAAGCCGTGAGCGCATACGGCTGGAATATGTACCTGGATAATGTGAAAATCGTCAGGAATGCACCCGATGAAGATCCTCCGCAGCTGATAAGCCTTTCCAATACAACACAGTATGCCTATTTGCCCATGCATGTCGTTGCGGTTGTACGCGATGAATCGCCGGGAACACCAACCGTGGAGGGCATTTACAACATTGAAGGTGATGACGTTACCTTTCCGCTAACATTGATATCGGATAAGCGTGGAGATTTTAAGTTTGAGGGCGAAATTCCGCCTCAGCCGGATAGCACTGTTGGTACTTTAAAACTTGTGATGACCGATACCTATGATAATAGTGCCACTTCTGAAATCTATACGATTAAATGGCAGGGTATTGCGCCACTTTTAGAGGAGAGTTTTGAAAATGAGTTTCCCCCTGAGGGGTGGACAATCGATGGCGAACCGCTAACATGGTGTATCTGGCGTCAGGTTGGAGTTGATTACTACGATGATAGCGATGGCAATGAGTATATCGTTTACCCCAAGCACGGCAAAAAGCAGGCGGGTGTAGCATGGGATTTCTATGAGAATCATCAGGACGAATGGCTGATTACTCCGCCCATAACCATAACCGACTCCGCCTACCTGACCTTCGAAACCTTTGCGCAGTATGGCAGCATGTGGTATGATCACTATACCGTATCGGTATCAACCAACGGAATCAACTGGAATACTCTATGGGATGCTTTTTACCTTAACACATATGTAAATCAATACGATGAAAAGGTATATTTGCCGTTGGACGACTACATTGGCCAAACCATCTACATAGCATGGCGTGCTTATAATACCCTTTACGACAATTTCTGGTACTCCTGGTACATTGATGATGTGAGGGTTGAAAAACGCCACCATGATACCGGAGATGACGGGGACGATGATGACGATGACGATGATGATGGAACGGGAGCCCCTTCCCTGTTCGGTTCGAGTTTTGATTTTGAAATTGTTCAAAACCCTGTTTGTAATCTACTTGCATTTACAATTAACGGGATCGAAACAGGAAAATATCATTTAACCATTTATGATATTTCGGGCAAACCTGTACAAAGCGAGCGACTCGACCATTCTACCCCGTCTGGCACGGTAAATACCGTAAATATTGCTAATTTGGGAGCGGGAATGTATATCTGTCGTTTGGAGTACAACGGAGAGGCCATTGCCAAAAAATTTATTGTCGTGCGATAAAACCCTTATTATCGCTTCTTTAGACAATGCTTTTGTTAATATATTTTAATCGTTGTTAATATATTTTAATGACATAGGCATTGTTTCAGCTCCTAATATGTATAGATTTGCAGCGAAAGATTGCAATATACCATGAACGAGGACAGAGATTTTTCTTTTGGCTACATGAGCACTATTCAAATGGTAAGTCAATACGAAGCTTTGCTCAGGCAGGGGAAAAATCCTTTTTTCGACGTTGCCGATTTTGAACGCATAATCGAGTTTTACTTTGAGTCTGACAATGCCAAGAGGGCTGCCGAAGCCATCAATATAGCATCACAAATACACCCCTATTCATCGGAGATACAGTTGAAAAGGATTGAGTTGCTGATTGTTGATGGCAATTATAGGCAGGCCATACAGCATCTCAACGTTTTAATAAAAATCGAATCGAATTGTAGCGAGGCTTATTACCTGAAAGGTCAATGTCATCTTGGGCTCAACGAGTTCGAAATGGCTGAGATTGCCTTTGACAAGGCACTATCGGATGCATCGGACGACAGGGTTGATTTGCTATGCAGAATAGCCTCCTTATATCAGGATATTACGGAGTTTAACAGCGCCATTTCATACCTCGTGGAAGCATACGGGATTGATAACCATTCCATGCATATCAACTTCGAATTGGGGTATTGTTACGAATGTGTGGGCGACTATCCGCTTAGCATTAAACACTACAACCATTGCTTAGACATTAACCCGTTCTCATCGGATGCCTGGTTCAATCTGGGGCTGGTTTATACCCGTACGGGAGATTTCGAAAAGGCCGTTGAAGCATACGACTATGCCATTGCCGTTGATCCTATGAATAGCGCTGCAATTCACAATAAGGCGAACACCCTGGTAACAATTGGCAAGTACCATGAGGCCATTGACGAACTCACCGAATTGATTGCCTACGAGCCAAAAAACTCGTCTCTATACGTTTCCATGGGCGATTGTTACGAGCGAATTGGTAATTACGACAAGGCAATGGCGTCATACCTAAAAGGGCTTGAAATTTTCCCCTCATGCGCCGAGGCTTATTTTGGCATCGGCATTGTGAAACTAAGGACAATGCAACCGCACTTAGCATTGGACTACATTAACAAAGCGCTGGCCATTGAGCCCGAGAACTACGACTTTTGGCTTGGCATGGCCAGAGTAAAATACGAGGTGAACAAGATTGATGAGGCGTTGGATGCATACCGGCAGGCTACCATCCTAAACCCAGATGAACCAGAGGCCTATATTGGTTTGGCCGAAACCCTTCTCTACAAAGAATCATTTGCCGATGTTGTGGAGCTCTACAATTCCATAGCCGACAGGTTTAGCCAAACATACCCCCTAAAAGTGATTTGTGCTGCCGCCATGTACTTACAGAATAAACCCAACAAAGCTGTTGAACTTCTTAAAGGGGCAAAAATGATTGATTCTGCTGCCATTGACGAGTTCTTCTCCATTTTACCTACAGTTAACGACGAGTATTTCGTCAGCAAGTTGAAATTACTTTAGAGGTCATCCTTCACCGGCGGTTTTAACGTTCCTCTTACACAAACATTATACGCCTTGGTTTTCAAAAAACAACATATACCCCATCAGGACAAAAATTATATTTTGTTCTAATTTTGCTTTGAATTTCTTTAACCATACTTTTTCCATAACCATATGAACAAAATAGTAAAAGAGTACTCCCTCTACCTTGTTAAAGGGATGGGAATGGGTGCAGCCAATGTAATCCCGGGAGTTTCGGGCGGTACCATAGCGCTGATTACCGGAATTTTTGAACGCATTATCCATGCCATCAAATCCATTGACTTAATTGCCTTAAGATTGCTATTCAAAGGGAAAATAAAAGAATTGCTGGAGCGTGTCGATTTTTACTTCCTCGTTGCAGTTCTCTCGGGAATGGTGATTAGCATAGTAACCTTCGCCAAACTCTTCAAATATCTGTTTGCCAATTATCCTATATACATCTGGTCGTTCTTTTTCGGCTTAATCGTTATATCCATATTCTACGTTGGAAAGACCATATCAAAATGGAAATTTAGCGTAATCGTTTCATTTGTGATTGGTACGGCTGTTGCCGTTTGGATATCGTACATGAACCCTGCTGCTCCAAACGACTCTACCCTATATTTAATGATTTGCGGTGTTGTTGCAGTGTGCAGCATGATTCTCCCGGGCATTTCGGGTTCATTCGTGCTAATCCTGATGGGTAATTACGAGTTGATAATGATTGATGCCGTGAGCGAAGGGAATATTGGAATCCTTGCCCCTGCTGTTTTCGGTGGTATTGTAGGAATTCTTGCCCTGTCCCATGTGCTTTCATGGATATTTAAAAAGTATAAAGACCAAACTATTTCGCTGCTCACGGGTTTTATTTTAGGCTCTGTGAGCATTCTGTGGCCATGGAAGGATGTGGTTTACAGAACAGATGCGCTGGGCAATTTTATTCTAAAGAATAACGAGAAAATTGTTCAAAGCTATAAACCTGTCTTGCCCGAATCGTTTAACAATGAGGTGCTGCTGGCATTCGGCTTTGCCATTTTGGGAGTGCTGACCATTGTAGTGTTGGAGTGGTTGGCCAAAAAACATGACGAAAAAGCGGCATAGCGTTTTAACCCTTTGATTGATTGTTCCGTAAAAGATGTAAACATCACTTTACACCATGCGCCATAAATTAATTACAATCATCATTTCAATATTTTTGGGTGGCAGTATTCCTTTATTTGCCCAGGTTGCAGGGTGTGAAGTAAATAATGTGCCGTTTTTCTCCGGCGAAAGGGTGACCTACAGGGCGGTTTACAACTGGGGGTTTATATGGGTCAATGCGGGTGATGTGGTTTTTACCGTGTCGGATACTATCTATAACAGCCAATCGGCATGGCATCTGAAATCGGAAGGGTGGACACTCAAACAGTACGATTGGTTCTATAAGGTACGCGACAGGTTCGAGTCTATTGTGTACAAGGAGGGCTACAAGCCCGTTTGGTTTGAAAGGGATACCCACGAAGGAAGTTACGAATCTTACAACCACTACCAATTCCGTTATCCGACGGAAGAGATTGAAATTATCAGCCGTACATCCGACAGGCCTTATAAACAGGAAGTTTTGCCTCTCAAACCATGCACTTTCGATATACTTAGCGCCATTTACTACTGCCGCAGTATCGACTTCTCAAAGTACAGCATTGGCGAGAAAATTCCGCTAACCATGGCAGTTGACAACGAAATTTTTGAACTATTCATACGATATCTGGGCAAGGAAAAGCTGACAACACGCGAGGGCAACTCATTCAATACCATACGTTTTTCGGTGATGTTAGTTGAGGGTACTATTTTCAAAGGAGGCGAAGACCTTTTTGTGTGGGTAACCGACGATATGAATAAAATTCCCATCCTGGTGGAAGCCAAAATACTGGTTGGCTCTGTTAAGGCCGTACTTTCGGGCATGGAAGGGTTGAAGTATCCGGTTACCTCACGAATTTACCCATAAGCAAATTGTGTTACAATTAGGCTACTGTCAAACCCCATTTGGTTCCAAAAAATAGTACCTTTACTATTCATTAATCTCGTAAGGCCATGTTTTCGAAACATAAACACTGGCAGTTGCTTTACATTATAGCCATTCTTATTGCCTTGGTGGCGATAGCATTTAGCCTGCGCACCCCCATCTTTCGCTTTATGTTAAGCAGGGTAGCCAAGGGTTTGAGTGCTCGTCATAATGTTTACGTGGAATACGAGTCGCCAAGAATTATTGGGATTAATAATTTTTACTTTGAATCTTTTACTGCCGGTAGGAATACCGGCTCTGTTTCCGTTCACGCCGCACAGGTAAGTGCAAAAATACCCGTATGGAGATTACTTACATTCAATCTTAAGCCATCAATTTTAAAAATCGATTCGCTGGAGGTTAAACTCTCGCCTACTCTCCATCAAAACGATAGTGCAGAAGATTACAATGCAGCATCTGCCAGCGAAAAGGAACAAGCGTTAAACGTTGGCAACAACGTAGGGAAACTACTATCAATCAGGCATATTCATCGTTTTTTTGGCATTGTACCGTTTTTAGCATCCTCCAAGATCGCCATAAACCACATCTCAGCGAGCTTTATTCAGGAGAACAATGAGATTAAAGTGGTATCCCACAATTTTTCAAATTCCAATGGCGAGATATTCTCCCAGCTAAGTGTTTATAAAAATGGCATCGAGAGCCGTGTGGAGATCAATGGCCATGCATTCGGCTCCGGAAAAGGGATTAACGTTAAAGTAAAGAGCATTGGCAGCAAAAAGGTAGATTTGCCTTTCAACGTTCTGATTCCCCATTTGGATTTTCGCGTCGATTCAATCCACTTCTCCTTTCTTAACCAAGCCCTTTTGCGCGATAGCATATACACCGTAGGTTTTGCTGAACTTTTCGGGATTCGAACCTATCATTATAAACTTGCCAATGAGTATATTGATGTAAAGTATGCCGGTATAAATTTCGGGTCAATCATTACCCCCGAGAAGTTTTCGCTGGATAGCACTTCACACATAGCTATCAATAAGATTATTATCCCCGTAGAGCTCCTGTTATCCAACAGCTTTAAGCCGAGGGTTAAGGTAGATATCCACACCGATGAACAGGATGCCTCCGGCCTGTTCGAAGCCATACCCAAAGGGCTTTTTAGCAATATCGACGGGATCAAAGTGCAAGGCAAAACCAAGTTCGACCTTTCTTTGGATTTAGACCTTGCACAGCCTGACAGCCTGAGATTTCAGGTAAATTTAAAACCCATTGGTTTTAGGATACTTTCATTAGGTAAAGTAGATTTCCGCGAGGTGTGCGATACCTTTACCTATACGACATACCTTGCCGACAGCCTTACAAGAAAAATAAAACTGGCCCCGTTAAACCGAAATTACCGTACTCTCGGCCAAATATCGCCATATCTCAAAAATGCCGTTATTACTGCCGAGGATGGTGGATTCTACTATCACAAAGGTTTCGATTCCGACGGGTTTCGGTATGCCATGGCGCGCAACATAAAGCAACGCAGGCTGTATCGGGGGGGAAGCACAATCACAATGCAATTAGTGAAAAACCTATATTTAAACCGTCATAAGCAGCTGCTAAGAAAGTTGGAGGAGGCTCTTATCGTATGGTTAATCGAAACCCAGCGGCTGGTAGAAAAGGACAGGATCCTTGAAATCTACCTGAACATAATCGATTGGGGACCAAACATCAATGGCATTGCCGAGGCATCGAAATTCTATTTCGACAAAGATCCCATGAAATTGGAGCTGAATGAGGCCATTTTTTTGGCAAGTATTATTCCTAACCCCAACAACTACACCAGCAATTTTGATTCGTTGGGGAATTTTAAAACGGGTAAAGAGGATTACTTCCGTTTTATTGCACAGAAAATGCAGTCCAGAGGCATGATAGCTGAAGAGGAGTGTCAAAATTTAATATATGGAGTGGCATTGAAAGGCCCTGCAAAAGAATACCTTCATAGGGATAGTATTGCTCAGTGAAAATTCATTCCTCTCTCCTACCTGCATTTTTGGGTTAAGCAGTAAAGGCGCAATCTAACGATAAACTTCAGGGTGCTATTCGTACCGCAACGCCTCTATGGGGTCGAGTTGCGAGGCTTTAACTGCAGGAATATAGCCCGAAGCAAGTCCCACAATAAAGCAAATTACAACGCTTAACATGATCCATGACCATGGAATAACGAAAGCACTTTTGGTTAGAAACGAAACCAGATTGCCAATAAGAATACCCAATACTATGCCTAAAACACCTCCTAACTGGCATATGGCAATGGCTTCAAACAGGAACTGTTGTTTTATGGTTGACGCTTTAGCCCCGATGGCCTTGCGGGTTCCGATTTCCCTGGTGCGTTCGGCAACTGCCACCAGCATAATGTTCATCAGTCCAACAGCAGCCCCAAGTAGCGTGATAATGCCAATTAAAGTGGCCGCGATGGTGACGTACTTAATGTTATCGAGCAAGATTTTGGCCAACGAATCGCTTTTTTCGATATTGAAGTCAGAGGGATCTATGGCTTTCAGATTTCGTACTATACGGAAAACACCTTCGGCCTCCTGTACAGCATATTCCAAAAATTGAGTATTTAAAGGCTTCACGTTGATTGTGTAGTTCATGTTTGGTTGCGAAAAGTGCGTGGACACGTTATGAACGGGAAGCAGTACTGATCGGTCGGGCCCCCCGCCAAACCCCGTTCCCTTCGATTTAAGTACGCCAATCACGCGATACTTGGTGCTGCCCACGCTGATAATTTTCTCCAGCGGATCCTCATTTTTTTCGAACAGCTGGTTTACTACATCTTTCCCAATGATGGCAACAAACCAGCCATTTTCCTGCTCGTGAGCCGAAAAATCCCTACCCTCCTCCAATTCCAGGCCTGCAGTTTCGAAATAACCCTGGCTTACCCCCCTAACCCCGATATTCGGATTGGTTTTTTTCGTTCTGTACTTTATTGTACTTGCTCCGCTGGCCCAAACCGAATAGGAAACGGTGGATGGAAACTCAAAACGTTCAGCGAAATCCCTTGCCTGTTGGTAGCTAATACGCGCATGGTTGAGGGATCGGTAACGCCGGCCGCCAACCTGTACGTTCATGCCTCGGCTCTGTATGCTGAAAGTATTGGCACCCATCATGGTAAACTCATCATTAATGCTCGATTTTATGGAATCGATGGCCGTAAGAATGCCCACCAGAGCCATAATCCCAACGGCTATAATCAGAATGGTAAGCGATGTGCGAAGTACATTGGATCGGATGGCACCAAACGATATTCTCACGTTATCGGCAAATAGAGCAAATCCTTTCATGGCTAAAAATTTTCGAATCAAAGGTAGATGATTTATTGGATTGTTGCGAATAATTACGGTTTACTTCTCAAAACATCGTGGTTCTAAAGCCAACGCATTATTTTTTGTACTTTTGCGTAAAATGTTGGCCATGACAACAGAGGAACGTATTAGCGCCCTGGCAGAGTTGGGTAAAGCGATCAGGATATCTTCGGAATCGAAAGACAAGAACCCCTTTTGGGCAAGCATAAATACTGCACACGTAGAAAATCCTTGGTTTACCCCTGACTTTTGCAGTAACGCCGCCTTAAGCATTGCACAGAATTGGCTTTGCCAAGATATTTTAACCCAATGGGTGTCGGGCTATCCCAGAAGCTACTTTTCGCACCGTACGCCAAAGACCATTGGTGTGGTAACAGCCGGAAATATTCCCTATGCAGGTGTACACGACCTGATTTGCGTTCTGATTTCAGGTCACAGATTCCTTGGCAAATTATCCTCTAAGGATGGCGGATTAACCAAGGCTTTTGTGAAGTTGCTCACCGATGTTGATCCCCGATTCACAAGTTTGGTTGCGCTTACCGACGAACCTCTTAAAAATTTTGATGCCATCATTGCCACGGGAAGCGATAATGCTGCACGCCATTTCGACTACTATTTCGGCAAGTATCCAAACATTGTCCGGCACAATAGGCACAGCATAGCAGTTCTCACAGGGAACGAAAGCGAAAACGAACTTAATCTGCTGTCAAACGACATATTCATGTATTTCGGATTGGGTTGTAGAAGCGTATCAAAGCTTTTAATTCCTGAAGATTTTGATCTTTCGCGTTTTATACAATCGCTGGATAGCTACAAACACCTTCTTAACCACCATAAGTACGCCAATAACTACGAATATCACCGGGCAATTTTCGCAATGAATGGGACACCCCACCTCGACAATGGATTTGTCCTGCTAAAACCCGATGCCGGTATTGGAAGTCCTGTAGGGGTAATCTACTATCAACAATACCGTGATATACAGCAAGTACACGATTATATCAACCAAAATGCAGAGCGTTTGCAATGCGTGGTTTCGCATATTCAAAGTCTGCCCCAACGGGTGGATATGGGGAGGTCGCAATATCCTCAGATCAGTGAGTATATGGATAACATTGACAACCTCGAATTTTTAAGTTCACTTTAGGCAGCTGATACAACACATTTTCAGAAAAATACTTTTTTTATAGTAATTAACTTGCTTATTTTGCGTAGATAATCATTTTTAAATAAGGAGTATGATCTACAGGTTTAGAATGATTTTCAGCGAGGACGGCAAATTTATCCGGGAATATGAACTGGATGGGGAGAATACTTTTCTGGATTTCCACTCCTTTATTCAGAAAAATCTCGATTTCGAATCCTCACAGCTTGCCTCCTTTTTCCTCACGGATGAGTATTGGAACAAAGGGCTTGAATTAACCCTGATAGATATGGAAAACGATGCCGGTCCCGCTGCTATTCCAATGGAATCGGTAAAGCTTCAGGATCTGCTTAAGCATAAAAAGGAAAGATTGCTTTACGTATTCGATATATTTTCCGATCGCTGTTTTTTTATAGAGTTACACGATATTACCAAACCGGATCCACACAAACACTACCCTATTTGTACCGCTTCGGCCGGTGATGCACCGGATCAACTGTCTTTAGAAGGCATTGACCCCAACATTAATATTTCCGACTTTGATGATGATACCTTTGACGATATTGTCAATGATATCGGCTCTGAATTTGATGATGAGTTTGGCACCGGCTTCTTCCCCGAAGGAATTGACGACGACGTTGATTAACCAATACCTGCTTAACCGGTATAATTTCGTTAAAGACTTACATGAACTCCGGTAATATGGCATCGAAATACCTTATTGTGCTATTGGGCCCAACCGGGGTTGGCAAAACGGAGCTAAGCATCAGACTATCCACGCACTATAATGCTCCCATCCTATCGGCCGATTCGAGGCAATTCTTCAGGGAGTTAAGGATTGGTACGGCCGCTCCAACATCCGCGCAGCTGAATGCTGCCGAACACTATTTTATTGGGCACAAAAGCGTTACCGAACGGTATAGCTGCGGAATGTTTGAACTGGATGCCCTTGCAGAACTTGAAAAAATATATACAACAAGAGATGTAGCCCTGCTGGTAGGTGGTTCAATGCTGTATATAAATGCAGTGTGCCAAGGAATAGACGATTTTCCCGCTCCCGATCCTGATTTGCGGAGAAGTTTGGAAGAGCAGCTGAAAAAAGAGGGCATCGAAAGCCTAAAAGCACAACTAAAATTGTTGGATATTGAGCATTACAGAAGGATTGACTTGAAAAATACACAACGGGTTTTGAAAGCCGTTGAGATATGCCTTCAAACAGGGAAACCTTACAGTAGTTTTCTTACCCAACCGAGCAAACAAAGGCCATTCACACTTATAAAAATTGGGTTAACTCTTCCTCGTCAGGAACTCTACGAGCGTATAAACCGTCGTGTTGACAAGATGATTGACCAAGGATTGGTGAATGAGGTTGAAAGTCTCAAGGAGCATAAATCCCGAAACGCCTTAAAAACAGTAGGCTATAAAGAAATATTCGAATATTTGGAAGGCAATACCACGCTTGACAAGGCCATTGACCTTATCAAACGCAATAGCCGACGGTATGCCAAGCGGCAGCTAACCTGGTGGGCTAAAGATGCAGGCATAAAGTGGTTTAACCCCAGCCATGAGCAGGCCATTGTTGAATACATTGATTCGGTTATTTCGAATAAAGATTCTTTTAAAAGGTAGTATAAGTTCACAAAAGCCTAAGCATTATCTTATTCAATCCTCTAAAAAACAACTGTTATTCAATACTTTTTTTGATAATATTATTTTCCAAATCAAATTTTTACTAATTTTATTTGTTTTCTAACAAATACGTTCACCATGGAAATAAAAGGAACGGCTGTGAGAAGCACGCCTGATTACATTAAGGAAAAATATCCTGCACGTTATTTAGAATGGATACAATCCATGCCTCCTTCATCCAAAACCATATTTGAACAGCCAATCTATGCTACCGGTTGGTACAACCTTACCAACGCAGTTATTATTCCTACACAAAAAGCCGGCGACCTGTTTTTTGGAGGGAATCACGAAAAGGCTGCCTGGGAAATAGGGAGATTTAGCGCAGATGTAGCGTTAAAAGGTATTTATAAAATTTTCGTAAGAGTTAGTAGCCCGCATTTCGTATTAAGCAGGGCTTCTAGCATTTTTGCAGCCTACTACAAACCTTCCGATATTAAGGTTATAGAGAGCAAAGACAAAAGTTGTGTTCTTCAATTGGCCCAATTTAAACAGGATGAATTACTGATTATGCAGCGTATTGCCGGATGGTTAGCCAAAACTCTGGAGATAACCCAAAACACTGTACTTGGCATTGACGTTAATAATGATGTAATAAATGGCGAGTTGCTTACAAGAATTACAGCCAAATGGGAATAATGGCTCTATCACTAATGATAATTATTATAATTAATTGAACTTATTCAATAAAATTATGTTCTTTACAAGAAAAAACCTGGATAAAAAAGAAATAATATCGCAAATAAATTGAGTTTCAACTTTCAATAAATGAAAAAATGAAGTGCAAAAACAAGAAAGGAGAAAGGAGAAAGGTAAAAGGAGCGAGTATTTTTTTAACGGCAAAAAGTATAGGAATAACAGCACTTTTAACTTTTATCTTTTCACTTTCAACTGTCATGGCACAGGAAAGCATTAACGCTTCAGGCGGCCATGCCTCGGGGAGCGGCGGCTCGGCCGACTACTCTGTGGGTCAGGTTGTGTACCAAACCCATACCGGAACCAACGGCTCTGTGGCAGAGGGGGTACAACAGCCATACGAAATTTCTGAAGTAACGGGTATTGATGAGGCAAAAGGCATTACCCTATCCGTTGTTGCATATCCCAACCCCGTGAACGATCATCTCATGCTAAAAGTAGATAATTACGAACTTTTAGACTTGAATTACCTCCTCTTTGATATCAACGGAAAACTTCTGCAAAAAGGGAGTATTACCGTAAACCAATCACATATTGCCGTGGGCAATCTAGCACCCGCCACCTATCTTTTGAAAGTAACACAAGGCCAAAGGGAAATTAAAACTTTCAAGATCGTTAAGAATTAGCAGTTGGGATGGTGTATTGATGTGTTGATGTGATAATTTGCTAATCAACTAATTATCACGTTAACGGATTAACTAATCAACATACTTTAATTTTAAAACCACAAGAAAATGAAAACAAATTTTGTGAAATCAATATTGGTACTTGTCGCTTTCGCCTTGTACCTTTTACCTGCCTTCGGGCAAAGTCCGGAAAAAATGAGCTACCAGGCGGTAATCCGTAACAGTAGCGATGCCTTGGTTACCAACACACAGTTGGGTATGCAAATCAGCATCCTACAGGGTTCCCCAACGGGTACAGTGGTTTATACCGAAACCCAAACTCCCACCACCAACTCCAACGGCTTAGTAAGTATTGAAATAGGTTGTGAAGCGGATTTTGATGCCATCAATTGGGCTGAGGGTCCCTATTTCATAGAGGTGAAAACCGATATTGAGGGAGGAAACAACTACACCATTACCGGTACCAGTCAACTGCTGAGCGTACCCTATGCGCTGTATGCAAAAGAGGCTGCAACTGTTGCCGAAATTGATCCAATTTTTACCACATGGGATAAATCAACTGGTATTTCAATTACCGAAAGCCAGATTGCTGATTTGGGGAATTACATTGAAACTGAAACTGACCCCGTATTCACTACTTGGGATAAATCAACGGGCATATCCATTACTGAAAGCCAGATTGCTGATTTAGGGGATTACATTGAAACTGAAACTGACCCCGTTTTCACTGCTTGGGATAAATCAACGGGCATATCTATAACCGAAAGCCAAATTTCTGATTTGGGCAACTACATAATCACCGAAACCCAGAACCTTGCTGATGTGCTTGCAATGGATAATTCAGCCAATGCTCAAATTAAAAACCTGACAGACCCCTCCGAAGCTCAGGATGCTGCCACAAAGGCCTACGTTGATGAATTAGAGCAGAAAATCAATTTGTTAGAAATTGCTTTGATAGATGCAGGCCTTTTAACCTCATTCATTGACAGGCGTGACGGTACAGAATATGGATTTGTAAAAATTGGCAACCAGTTTTGGATGGCCGAAAACTTAAAATATTTACCCAGTGTAGTTGGATCCAGTACAGGTTCAAATACAGTTCCTTATTATTACGTTTATGGTTATAACGGCACAGATATAAATGCCGCAAAAGCCACTTCCAATTATGAAACTTATGGCGTGCTGTACAACTGGCCTGCCGCCATGGCAGCCTGCCCCACAGGTTGGCATCTGCCAAGTGATGACGAGTGGAACGAACTAACTAATTATTTAGGAGGTAATGCTGGCGGAAAATTAAAAGAAGTCGGTACCACGCATTGGAATAGCCCAAACACTGGCGCAACCAACGAGACAGGTTTTACAGCACTTCCGGGTGGCTTCCGTATATACAGCGGAATATTTGACGATGTTGGAAGCATCGGTTACTGGTGGAGCGCTACAGAATACGAAACCTATTACGCCTGGTACCGGGACATGCGCTACAATGATAGCAGTGTGCTAAGTTTCGGCAATACTGAGGAGTTGGGCCTTTCTGTCCGTTGCGTTAAGGATTAATTTCTTAGTTTATTCGATAATTTTCACCCTGCCTTGCGGCAGGGTGAAAATTTTTCCTGCGAAGCGGTTCAATCCGTGGGGATTGCGTCGATTCTTGCCCAGCTATCAGTGGAGGCTTTAAATGGTTTTCATGACCTTTTCACCGGAAGTGAAAAAGCGATTTAATCTCGAAAGAATTTTTGTACCTTTGGGTCACAGCATGTATCTTGTTTTAATATATGAGGTGCAGATGCTGAAAATCAGCATGTTATTTTACTTGCAAAATTTGAGTAAATAAGTAAAAAGATTTTACCCCAAACAAGCCATGAAGAGGTTAGATAAAGACTTGCCCCTGTACTATTTCCAAAACTTAATGAATTTCAGCCATTTGGGAACCCATTTCGTAACATCGCGCCATGGCGGGGTGAGTAGCGATAGCTATAAAAGCCTTAACATGGGCATGATGCAGGATGATCCCGTTGACAACGTGATGGAGAATCGCAACAAGGTTGCAAAGGCCGTAGGCCTAAATGCCAACGATTTTGTGTACCCTGTTCAGGTCCACGGCACCCATGTCCCCAGAGTTTATGAGATTGATCGAGGAAAGGGTTGCCATTCTATTTCTGATGCCTTCGCCGATACCGATGGCTTTATTACCAATGTTCCTCGCCTATGCCTGATGACCCTGGCTGCCGATTGCGTTCCCATTGTTTTTCTCGATCCTGTGGAAAAAGCCATTGGCGTTGCCCATGCCGGGTGGAAGGGAACAGTGCTTAAAATCCCTGCAGTGCTGATTGACAATATGAAAAGTGAGTTTGGTACCAATCCGGCCAATCTGATTGTTGGTATAGGCCCATCGGGTGGGCCCTGTTGCTACGAGGTTGGCAACGATGTGGTTGAAGAGATTGCCGTGCATTTCAACCCATCGCAGGTAACTGTTCAGCGTGACGGAAAAACCTATTTCGATATGTGGAAAGCCAATTGGCTAACCCTAACGGAATCGAGGGTAAAACAGGAAAATATCGAGATAGCTGGGATATGTACCATAACCGATAATCATACCTTTTTCTCGGCCCGAAGGGGCGATAACGGAAGATTTGCCGCTGGAATTTTCCTTGTATAAACCCGATTATTCCAAAAGCCTTTTTTATCTGTTTTTTAAACTAAATAGAAAACTGATAAGAAAGATATAACTCAGATATACATCTAATTACATCACCTTATTTAAAAATCCTTGATATGATTAAAGGGAAAGTATAGTCAAAAAGGAGTAAAATCATGGTTTCATAGCTCTATTTAAAGAAAAATATAATATATAAATGAAATATTAAGTATATTTGCGCAAAGTTTCATTCATACATTACAAAATGAGATTACCTGATTACAAAGAACGTCCGCTTTATGTCAATAAAATCAGCCCGTATATTGGCAAACAAATCATTAAGGTAATTACAGGTCAGCGACGTGTGGGGAAAAGCTATATCCTTTTTAATCTGATAGACTTTATCAAAGATAAAGATCCTCAGGCAAATATAATTTACATTAATTGTGAATTAGAGCAGTTTCTCCAAATTAAGAGCCACGAAGATTTACTAAAATATGTGAAGCAACAATTAAAACCCGGTGTTAACAACTACTTGCTGATTGACGAAATACAAGAGATATCCTCTTTTGAACTAGCGCTACGAAGTTTGTTTGCCGAAAATATTTGCGATATAACCTGTTCGGGGAGTAATGCCAACATGCTCTCCGGAGAACTTGCAACCTACCTTTCGGGTCGATACATCGAATTTAACATACACAGCCTCAGCTACAGTGAATTTCTTCAATTCCATAGTTTTAATTCATCTCCCGAATCGGTTTTGAAATACCTGAAGTACGGGGGCATGCCCTACCTTATACAAATTGGCTTAAACGAAGATATGCCATTTGAATACCTGCGAAATGTATATGCCACAATTCTTTTGAGGGATGTGGTGGCAAGGGAGAATATTAGAAATGTTCCTTTTTTGGAAAACCTCATTCAATATCTTGCAGGAAATGTTGGCAACCTTTTTTCAGCAAATAATATTAGCCGATACCTCAAATCGCAAAGAATCAGCATGAGCCCCCAACTGGTTATTAACTACCTAAAAGCATTGACCAATGCGTATTTTATCCATAAGGTGGTGCGTGCAAATGTGGAAGGGTTGAAGATTTTTGAAATAGGCGAAAAGTATTACTTTGAGGATCTGGGTTTGCGGAACGCTTTATGGGGACAAACCCAAAAGATGGATCTGCACCAACTGGTGGAAAATGCTGTTTTCCTCCACCTTAAGCAGTTGGGCTATAACGTATTTGTTGGGCAACTTGGCACACAGGAAATCGATTTTGTAGCCGAGAAACAGGGTTTCAAAGTGTATGTTCAGGTTTGCCTGCAGCTAAGCAAAGAAAAAACTATGAACAGGGAGTTTGGCAACCTTTTGCAAATAAAGGATAACTATCCAAAATACGTGGTCAGCCTAAATGAACCCTTAATTGGCCACAATTATAAAGGGATAATCCATTTAAACCTGCACGATTTCTTAATAAATGATTTATAAACTCAGCACAATCCAAAATTTTTCCAACCTAATAAAGCGCTGGAATTTTTCTTGTATAAACCCGATAATTCCAAAACCTTTTGTATTTTGTGCACCGATTTTTAAGCCATTTAAGTTTAAAATTCGTGAATTTGCTGCATGATAAATTACTAACCTAAAACTAAAACCTAAGTATATGTCGGAACACAATGATAACGAAAGGGTAATTGGCTTGCCCGAAAATGCTTACCGGGAGCTGAAGCCTGGCGAGGAGTACAATCCGGTTATGTCGCCCCTGAAAATTGTACCCGAAGTAACCCTCTACTCGGTGCTTTGGGGACTTTTAATGGCCATTATATTTTCGGCAGCCGCTGCGTATCTAGGCCTTAAGATAGGACAGGTTTTCGAAGCTGCCATTCCCATTGCCATCATTGCCATTGGAATATCGGCATTGACAAAGCGAAAGAATGCCCTTGGCGAGAATATTATTATTCAATCCATTGGCTCCAGCTCGGGTGTAATTGTTGCCGGTGCCATTTTCACACTGCCCGCCCTTTACATTCTCAACTTAGAGGCCCACTTCTATCAGGTGTTTTTTTCATCGCTGCTGGGGGGTGTGTTGGGCATTCTGTTTCTAATCCCGTTCCGAAAGTATTTTGTTCAGGATATGCACGGCCAGTATCCCTTTCCTGAGGCTACTGCCACTACCGAAGTGCTTATATCGGGCGAGAAAGGGGGAAAACAGGCGAAACTGCTTCTGATCAGCGGATTGGTTGGGGGTATCTACGATTTTATCATAGCCACTTTCGGCTGGTGGAGCGAGGTGTTTACCACCAGGGTAATACCGTTTGGCGCCACGCTTGCCAATAAGGCCAAGATGGTCTTCCAGATCAACGTGGGAGCCGCCATAGTGGGGCTGGGGTATATCATCGGGTTGAAATACGCAGCTATAATCTGCGCAGGATCCTTTGTGGGATGGTTTGTATTCATCCCCTTCCTCAACTACTTTGCCGAGGGAATGGCCAGCCCTGTGGGGACCAATGCGCTGTTGCTAATCGGCGATATGAGCGCCGAGGAGATATTCTCTCACTACATACGTCCCATTGGCATCGGGGGAATTGCCATGGCCGGGATTATTGGCATCATCAGGTCGTGGAATATCATCAAACAGGCCGTAGGCCTTGCTGTTTCCGAAACCGTTGGCCGTAAGGGCGGTGCCACTAAAGAGGAACTGCGTACACGCCGCGATTTGCCCATGAAAATTATCGGTTTTGGTCTGATTGCCGCCGCGCTGCTCATCTTTATCTTTTTTCAGTTCGGAGTTGTTCACAATCTCACCCATGCCCTTGTGGGGTTGGGTATAGTTATGATAATAGCCTTCCTTTTCACCACGGTGGCCGCCAATGCCATAGCCATTGTGGGCACCAACCCCGTCTCGGGCATGACGCTGATGACCCTGATAATCGCCTCCATCATTCTTGCATCTGTCGGGCTTTCGGGCGAGAGCGGCATGGTGGCTGCCCTTATCATTGGCGGAGTGGTGTGCACAGCCCTTTCCATGGCCGGTGGCTTTATCACCGACCTGAAAATTGGCTACTGGCTCGGCTCATCGCCCTACAAACAGCAAAGCTGGAAATTCTTGGGAACCCTTGTGGCAGCTGCAACCGTGGGGGGTGTAATCATTCTGCTCAACAAAACGTACGGATTTACGGGCGAGGGTGCTCTGGTTGCCCCACAGGCCAACGCCATGGCAGCGGTTATTGAACCCATGATGAGCGGCAAACCCGCTCCCTGGCTGCTCTACACTGCAGGTGCCATGCTGTCATTGATTTTGACCATGATCAACGTGCCTGCTCTGGCATTCTCATTGGGTATGTTTATCCCCTTGCACCTGAATACCCCACTTTTGGTGGGAGGGATTATTGCCCATATCGTTGCCACCAGAAGTAAGGATGCCAAGGTAAATCAGGCCCGTCGTGAAAGGGGAACTCTGATAGCCTCCGGATTTATTGCAGGTGGTGCGTTGATGGGAGTAGTTAGCGCAATTCTCAAATTCGGTGGGATTAACTTTGTTAACCCGGAATGGTTTGCTTCCAACGCAGCTCAAATACTTGGGTTGGGTATGTTTCTGGTTATTTGTGCCTACCTTGCCCTAGAGAGCCTAAGGGGAAAACCTGATGCTGAATAGGAAATAGGATAGATAGTAACAGAGCAAAGGGTTTTGGATAGCTTATCCCAAACCCTTTACTTTTTTCATAAACTTCTCGTTATCAATAATAAACCTAACGTGGGTGCCATGCCCTATTTCACCCTGTTCGTCCCACGCTTTTAACGAGAATGTAAGCTTTCTCTCGTCAATGGCGGTTAGTGTGGCTTCGCTCTTAACCCTTACGCCAATAGGCGTAGCCTTGATATGCTTCACGCTGATTTCGATGCCAACCGTTCCGTGTCCTGCGGGGAGACAATGCTGAACGGCCATCATGGCCGCATTTTCCATTAGGGCAATCATGGAGGGTGTGGCAAATACCTCAAGAAGCCCGGAACCATATTCCGAAGCGGTGTGCTTCTTCTCCACAATCAGTTCCGATATGTGTTGTATGCCTATTTGTAGAGATGTACTCATAACCTTTTTTTTCTGCAAAGATAACGGAATTCTCACTCAAGGTTTGACTAGGCACCAAACCTTGAAATTTGACGTTTCCAAGTCCTTCGGGCGTTGGAAAGTCCTCACCTTCCATCGTGGCGCAGCCTTATGGAAGCGTGAAAGAACTACCCTGCGGTTTCGACACTCAACCACCACCGACGAAAATGGGGCTAAAGCCCAAGGGTACCCGTTACTATTACCGTTGGCTAAAGCCAACGGTAATAATCGTGGATTGGGTTAAAACCCGAAAGCCTTTTTATAGCCGTCGGCTTCAGGAATAGAATACGACAATACGATTAGGCTTTAGCCTCATAAAAGTTGAAGAAAAAACCCTGTCAGGTTTTGGAAACCTGACAGGGTTGGTTGTTAAAGGAGGGGGGGATTTATTGCGGTGTGTAAACCCCCTCCGGGGGCTCACTCAAGGCTTGACTTGGAGTCAAACCCTGAGTGGGGTATGTGAAATGTGCTACTTGCTAAGGATTAGGGTTTGCGTGTAGCGGTGGCCGTTCTCCAGCTCCACCTCAACCAGGTAGGTGCCGGCGGGGTAGCTGCTGCGGTACATGGTAAAGGAGGCCTCGGCGCCGGTTACCGCCTCTTGGTAAACCACCTGCCCCGACAGGGCATAAACCGTTAGCCGCGCCATGGGCCGGTTGCACTGCACAAACACCTGCCCGGGGTTGGGGTTGGGATATACGCGGAAGGTAAAGGTGCCTATTTCAGTCTCCACCACATGGGTGCTCACGTCGTAGGAGTCAAACTCTATGATATACACCTCCTGCAGAAGCTCTATCCGCTCCTCAATCTCCGCTTCCGCTACCCCCAAAAGGGCGGCAATGCCGCTTATCCTAAGGGTCAGCTGGTTGACCTGCCCCTCCAATGCTTCATTCTCTAAGGTTAGGGTGGCTACTTGAGCTTCAAGCCCCTCGTTCTCTAAGGTAAGGGTGGCTACCTGCGCCTCCAGCCCCTCATTCTCTAAGGTAAGGGTAGCAACCTGTTCTTCCAACTCCCCGTTCTCTAAGGTAAGGGTGGCAATCTGCGCTTCAAGCCCCTCATTCTCTAAGGTAAGGGCGGCAACCTGCGCTTCCAGCCCCTCATTCTCTAAGGTAAGGGTGGCAACCTGCGCTTCCAGCCCCTCATTCTCTAAGGTAAGGGTGGCAATTTGCGCTTCCAAATCCTCATTCTCTATGGTAAGGGTAGCAACTTGTACTCCCAACGCCTCATTTTCTGAAGTCAGGTCAGCGATTTGCTGTGCATAAGCCTCGTTTTCCGAAGTCAAGTTAGCGACTTGCTCTTGTAAGTCTTCATTTTCTGAAGTCAAGTCAGCAACTTGTCCTTGTAAGCTAACTATCTGTAATTGTAAAGCTTCATTGGTTGAAGTCAAGTCACTAACTTGTAATTGCAAAGCTTCATTAGCCGAAGTCAAATTTTGATTTTCAGTAGTAAGAGTAGTCACTTGCCCTTGCAGAGTAGTAACTTGATTCTCCAAGCCATCTATATCCACCACACGAACCACGAAACCATCGCTAGTAGGACCATCGCCACAGCCATTTGTAGCTTTTGTGGTGATAGTCAGACTGCCAGCTTGGTTAAAGGTGATACTGGCAGTCGCTCCGCTTGGAGTGATGGTCGCTAGTTCGGTAGGGGAGATAGTCCAAGTCCAACTATCAGCATATGATGCGTCGGTGCTATACAAGACAGTTTCTCCTTTCTCCACGAACTTGTCAGCGGATATCACCGGCTTAGTAGGCAAAGGATTCTCTACCACTTCAGCTACACCGTTCATGGTCGCGGTCATAGATCCCTTAGTCGCTTTGATACTATAAGATCCAGCAGATAAGCCAGTCCAAGTCATAGCAAGACCAGTCCCATTTTTGGGGGATTGGATAGCTGTTTCGCCTTGGTAGAGTTGGTAACTTACATCTGTTTCAGAGTTGCTAAGAGATACTTCTCCAGAGCTTCCCTCACAGTAGCTAGATCCACTCACATCGTAGATCTTCGGACCGGAGGATTTGATGATGAAGTAGTCTTCGCTATCATAATTACTTGCGTCGCTATCGTAAGCTTTAATAATGATTTTAACTTGGTCTTTGTCTTCCATATTTATATTTACAGTTTCATAAGTATTATTGTATTGATAAGTACTAATCAACTGCAACGACAAATCTTCTTTTTCAATATACCAAAAGAATCCCAAAAAATTCCCAGCCACCTCGTTGACCACATTCATGGTCAAAGAGTTAACGCCAGATGGAAGCTGTAAGGTTTTCTCGTCAAGCCAGTCATCTGCGGCAGCCGTCCAGCTTCCAGAGCTGGCCTCCAAGATGGAGGAGGAGGTGGAAATGAAGTAATGTATCCACAGGTCTAGATAACTGGATATGTTACCGTTTTTTTGGTAATTAACATAATAATATCCACTTCCACAATGAGGATCCAAAAAATCAACAAAACCATCATCACAAATACTTCCCCAAGATACAGATCCAGGAATGTAATTTGCAAGCTGGATAGGAAACAATCCACCATTTTCCACACCAATTCTATAAGTTATGCCATTTGGTAGATCTGGAATTGTGACGGTTTGACCGTTGTTGTTGCCAACGATAGTTTTGTCAAAAGTGATTTGGGCAATACTATTATTCATGCCCAAGAGGCAAATCGTGAGAAATGCCCAGAAAATTTTTGTGTTCATAGGTTAATTAATTTGATAATGTGATAATTAGTTGATTGGATGATGTGATGATTCGTGAATCGTAAAGCGTGAAACGAAGTTCGGAGTTTGACGTTCGGGGTTCTTTGTTCATTGTTCTTTGTTCATTACTCATTGTTAATTGTTCATTGCATTTACTCATCTGCTAATCTGCTAATCTGCTAATCTGCTAATCTGCTAATCTGCTAATTATCCAATCTACTAATTGTCAATCGGTCTCGACCGACTGGGCGTAACTGCCTGTTATTCATTTGTTTACGATAATTCTTCGAGCAAATCTTCGAGCTTTTTGGCAAGTAGCTCCTGTATTTTCTCTATTCGTTCGGGGGTGAGCTTGCCTGTTTTTAGGGTTATGTCCACCTGCCGTTGCCTAAACTTGATGTTCCACTGCGCCGGCTGTTTGGGTTTGTCCTTTTTCAGGTGGTCGGCCAGCTGGCTGCGGTTCATATTCTGGTTCACCACCAGCATGTAGAGCTCCCACTGGCGTTGCTCGCCCTCGGGCTTGTGGAGCGGTGCGGCGCGGCGTATCATGCGTAGCAGTCGGGCATCGCGCACGGCGTTGGTCTTGGCCAGGTGCTCCACCACCCGTGGGGCCATGCTCAGGGTGTTGAGCAGGTCGTTCACGTAGGTTTCGTCCTTGCCAATGGCCTGCGATAGCTCCTTGCGGTCGGCAAACAGCCCGTTGCTCAGTATCTTCTCAAAAGCCAGTGCCCGCTCAATGGTGTTGAGGTTTTTGCGCTGCAGGTTGGCTATCACGGTGAGGGCCTGCGCCTGCTTGTCGGTGTAGTGGCTCACCAGCGCGGGTATTTCGGGTAGCCCCAGCCTCAGGTGTGCCAGCAGGCGGCGGTGGCCGTCCACCAGCTCGTACCTGCCGTCTATTTCCCTTACGGTAATGGGTTGCATAAGCCCGTTAATCTCGATGCTCTGCATCAGCTGCTCCAGCGCCTCCGCCTCGGCGGGGCTGGTATCGCCCTGCGGCTCTACGCTCATGTCGAGCAATCGGCCCTGCCACGGCGAAACGTCAATGAGGTCAACGGGTATTTTCTTGAGTAGCTGCATGGTATCAAAGCGTTGAAAATTTTTCAACCTCAAATGTAGGAAAGATTTTTTGAGTTGTCAAGGGGATAGTTTATCAAGTTGAAAGTTTTGACCCCCTAACCCCCAAAGGGGGAACAGGCTCGGCTATTACCGCACGTTTCCATGTCCTAACGGGCGTTGGAAAGTCCTCACCTTCCATCGTGGCGCAGCCTTATGGAAGCGTGAAAGAACTACCCTGCGGTTTCGACACTCAACCACCACCGACGAAAATGGGGCTAAAGCCCAAGGGTACCCGTTACTATTACCGTTGGCTAAAGCCAACGGTAATAATCGTGGATTGGGTTAAAACCCGAAAGCCTTTTTATAGCCGTCGGCTTCAGGAATAGAATACGACAATACGATTAGGCTTTAGCCTCATAAAAGTTGAAGAAAAAACCCTGTCAGGTTTTGGAAACCTGACAGGGTTGGTTGTTAAAGGAGGGGGGGATTTATTGCAGGTGGTGCGTTGATGGGAGTAGTTAGCGCAATTCTCAAATTCGGTGGGATTAACTTTGTTAACCCGGAATGGTTTGCTTCCAACGCAGCTCAAATACTTGGGTTGGGTATGTTTCTGGTTATTTGTGCCTACCTTGCCCTAGAGAGCCTAAGGGGAAAACCTGATGCTGAATAGGAAATAGGATAGATAGTAACAGAGCAAAGGGTTTTGGATAGCTTATCCAAAACCCTTTACTTTTTTCATAAACTTCTCGTTATCAATAATAAACCTAACGTGGGTGCCATGACCTATTTCACCCTGTTCGTCCCACGCTTTTAACGAGAACGTAAGCTTTCTCTCGTCAATGGCGGCTAATATGGCTTCGCTCTTAACCCTTGCGCCAATAGGCGTAGCCTTGATATGCTTCACGCTGATTTCGATGCCAACCGTTCCGTGTCCTGCGGGGAGACGATGCTGAACGGCCATCATGGCCGCATTTTCCATTAGGGCAATCATTGATGGCGTGGCATACACTTCCAATAATCCGGAACCGTAACTCGAGGCTGTATGCCCCTTTTCCACTGTTAGTTCAGAAATGTGGGAAATCCCAACTTGTAAAGATGTGCTCATAACCTTTTTTTCACAAAGATATAAGGAATAATAAGCTTATGAATAAAGATATTTACAAGGGGTTTTCTATTTTTGTATAGATGGACGGACATTAAAAGCGAAGTATATAATGCCACAAACACCGATATGTCCATGGTAAATCGTATTAAACAAGCATTCAAAAAGCACTTCTACCCTCCTAACTTGTTACCTTTAGTGCGTTGCGTTAGATATATCTTTTCAATTATTTTCAAGTATTCGGAGGGAATTTTGGTTCTTATCTTAACCCCTTTAAATGTTTCTCGAAACTTCGTGGCTCATTTTCCATTGGGGTCTTGCCACATAAATGGTGATTCACTGATTCGCTGATTGTACCGCAAAGAGTCGCCAAGAAGCAAAGCTCCGAAGGCTCGGAGCGCAAAGAAAAAAACTCTGCGCAACTTAGCGATACCTCTGCGCAACTCTGCGGCACTAAAACCCATACCGTTTGTTCATTGTTCATTGAATATACCGCATTGAAGCTGAGACACTGAATTACACATTGTTAATTGTTCATTGCCTTTTCTTGAAGAAACGTCTTAGTGCAGTAAATTTCCCCTTTTTTTCAATACTTGCATTGATTATTAGCCATTTATAACCTCACTAATTTGAAAGTGGACAAGTCAGGAGGAATAATAAGCTTATGGATAAAGATATTTCCAAGGGGTTTTCTATTTTTGTATAGATGGACGGACATTAAAAGCGAAGTATATAATGCCACAAACACCGATATGTCCATGGTAAACCAAATTAAACAAGCATTTGAAAAGCACTTCTCCCCTGCCCCAATCATGGTAAAATCGCCCGGAAGGGTGAATCTGATCGGTGAGCATACCGATTACAACAACGGATTTGTGCTGCCATCAGCCATTGACAAGTATGTGTACTTTGCGGTAAAGCCCAACGGATTGGATGAGTACAGGTTCCTTGCCTACGATTTGAATAGCCGCTTCAGCACCTCATCCCGGCGTATTGAGCCCTGCGATAAACCGTGGGCAAACTACCTATTGGGCGTTATCGCCCAGATGGCAGGACACGGGAAGAACATTCCCGGGTTCGATTGCGTTTTTGGCGGCAATATTCCCATGGGCGCAGGGCTATCCTCGTCGGCAGCCATTGAATGTGGACTGGCATACGCACTGAATCATCTATATAATTTTGGATACAGCCAATTGGAACTGGCACTTCTTTCCCAAAAGGCCGAACATGAGTATGCCGGTGTGCAATGCGGTATCATGGATCAATTCGCTGTGCTGTTCAGCCGCAGTGATCATGTCATTAAGTTGGATTGTCAATCGCTCGACCATGAACATTACAAGCTGGATATGAGCCATTTATCAATAGTACTGGTCAATACGGGTGTTAAACATTCCCTTGCATCATCGGAATACAACAGGCGGAGAATGGAGTGCCAAAAGGGAGTGGACATTTTGAAAAGAGAAAGCGATGGAATCCGTTCGCTTCGCGATGTGAGCATGGACTTAATAGTGAAGAACCGCCATAAATTTGATGAGACTATTCTGAAACGGTGTACATACGTTTTGGAAGAGAATGAGCGAGTGATAGCGGCATGCGATTGCCTTGCCAATGGCGATTTCAATGCCTTTGGGCAGCTTATGTACCAATCGCACTACGGGCTTAGGGACAAGTACCAAGTGAGCTGCGCCGAACTGGACAGGCTGGTGGAGTTAACCGAGCCTATGGATGGCGTGCTAGGCGCAAGGATGATGGGCGGGGGATTTGGTGGCTGCACCATTAATCTGGTCGAAAACAACCACCTGGATAACTTCAAACAATTGATTACCAATGAGTACAAAACGCCCGACTCTTCAAATCCCGAAATATACACCTGCACTCTTGGGGGTGGAACACGATTGGCATAATGTAAAAATTGTTTTATATCTTATCTTTGTGTTAACTACAAATAACGGAAGAATAAAAACTTACAATATTTTCAACCTCACCAAAAAATGAATTGTATGGACAGGAATTTTGCCAGAATTGACTATGTGATTTTAGCCCTCTACGCCATAATTATCGTATCCATTGGGCTTTGGGTATCGCGCCGAAAAAAGGGAGAGGAACGAACAGCAGAGGACTACTTTTTGGCAGGTAAATCATTGCCCTGGTGGGCAATTGGAGCATCGCTAATTGCCGCCAATATTTCGGCCGAGCAGTTTATTGGCATGTCGGGGTCGGGGTTTGCCATTGGTTTGGCCATAGCCTCGTACGAGTGGATGGCTGCCATCACCCTGATAATTGTGGGCAAATTCTTTCTCCCCATATTCATTGAGAAGCGCATATATACCATACCCGAATTCGTTGAACACCGTTTTAGCAAGAGCCTGAAAACCATCCTGGCCGTATTCTGGATATCGCTTTTCATATTCGTCAATCTCACCTCGGTGCTGTTCCTGGGTGCCAAAGCCATTGATACCATTGTGGGTGTGGGCGATGGCAGCCTGATGCTCGTGGCCATTCTGGGTCTGGCCCTTTTCGCTGCGGCCTACTCCCTATGGGGTGGACTTTCGGCTGTGGCATGGACCGATGTGGTGCAGGTTGCCCTGCTGATTTTGGGTGGGTTGGTAACTACGGCCATTGCCCTTACCAAGCTCACCCCCGATGGTGGCATCATTAAAGGTTTTCAGCATCTATATACCGTGGTGCCCGAGAAGTTTTCCATGATACTGTCCAAGGGCGAAATCATCACCCCCGACGGGCGTGATGCCTGGTGGGATTTGCCGGGGCTTTCGGTGCTTATCGGCGGGATGTGGGTTGCCAACCTTTACTACTGGGGTTTCAACCAGTATATCATACAACGCACGCTGGCGGCCAAAAGCCTTAGAGAGGGTCAGAAGGGTATTGTGTTTGCTGCATTCCTTAAGCTGATTATCCCCCTTATTGTTGTTGTTCCCGGCATTGTTGCGTATGTTCTCAACTATCAGGAAGGTGCAGTATTGGATCCCACATTCATTGGGGCAGACGGGCAAATTCTCAACGACAGTGCAGCGCCATGGCTTATCAGTAAGTTCATACCGGTTGGGCTAAAGGGGCTTGTGCTGGCCGCGCTGATAGCCGCCATCGTATCGTCGCTGGCATCCATGCTCAACTCCACCTCCACCATCTTCACCATGGATATCTACCGACCCTATTTCAACAGAAATGCCTCCAACGCCAAAACTGTGTCTGTGGGCCGTATTACCGCTGCTTTTGCACTAATCATTGCAGTGCTCATTGCCCCTCAGCTGAGCAATATCGGGCAGGTTTTTCAGTATATTCAGGAGTACACAGGCGTTGTGAGTCCGGGTATTCTGGCCGTATTCATGATGGGGCTGTTCTACCGCAAAGCCACCAACAAGGGCGCCATTATTGGTGTGGTTCTTTCCATTCCCATTGCCTTATACTTCAAAGTGGGCCCCAATGGCTGGGCAAATGGCACAGCCATTGAATCGCTGTTCGTGGTGCTGCCATTCATGAAGCAGATGATGATAACCTGCCTGGCCACCATTGGCCTGATCATCCTGTTCAGCTATATTGACAACAAAGGGGCCAACGATGGCAAGGGTATTGCCCTGTCGCGTCAGCTGTTCGAAACAAGCAAGGGGTTCAATATCGGGGCATTGGTGCTGACTATTGTGCTGATATTCCTTTACGTGGTGTTTTGGTAAGCAGTATTGCATAGTCAAGGTAAAACGATGCCTCTCCCCGCTCCCTCCAAACCGTCACGGGGCGGTTAGTTGCATAGTAAACTGCCACCTTGTGGGTGAGAATGCATAAAACCCCAAAAAAGGCGGGTTCGTTATTTTACTATACCGTAGGTGTAGCCTGCTAATGACAGACCGACTCAGGTACAAACTGAGACGAACGGGGAAGCAAAGAACTGTTTCTTTATCCCTCGTTAATGCTGAAACTAAAGTACGGAAAACTTTGTTTTCTGACTCACTACCCAAATGGAATTTAGCGCCTGTTGTAAAACGGGGTTTACTCTTTCGTTTCTTTCTTTAGAGATTTCGGATTCTTGCGGTTGTCAAAAATTGTGACGACATCTATCGTTGCCTCTGAATACCTATAGAAAACAGTTGTCTGTTTGGTTACAACACATTTTCTTAAACCTCTAATCTTTTCTGATTCAGGGAAACTATCCGGAAGTTTTTGGATTTGTTTTAGCGATTTATCCAGTTTCTGAACGAACTCGTACTTCACTTTGGTTGACCATTCTTCCTCAAGGTAAACAAGAAGACTGTCGAGTTTTTGCATTGCTCTCTTTGAGAGCCTAATTTCTCTTTTCATTAACGATGTTTCTTAATGAATTCCTCGTAGTCTATTGTTTCTCCATTTTCAATTTCTTCAATGCCTTTAAGAATTTCTTCTTTCTGGGATTGAGTTAAACTATCCCAAAAATCAACTTTCTTGGAACTTGTGAATATCCGCTTAATGGAAGCAAGAATGCTAGGATTGTCTGTATCTAGTATCATTCTAACGAGTTCCAATTTTTCTGCTTGAATATTCATAGTCAATCTTTTCTGCAAAGTTAAAAAAAAATGATATTTTCGGTTAAAAAAACGAGGTAAAACAATGCTACTCCCCCGCTCCCTCCAAACCGCTCACGGGGCGATTAGGTGCTTAGTAAACTGCCACCTTGTGGGTGAGAATGCACAAAACCCGCCGAAAAAACTAGCGGGTTTGTTATTTAACTATACCGCAGGCATAGCCTGCTAATGATAGACCGACTCAGGTGCAACCTGAGCCGAACGGGGTTAGTTGCTTAGTAAACTGCCACCTTGTGGGTGAGAATGCATAAAACCCATACAAACAGGCGGATTTTGCGGTTCCAATGCCGTAATGCTCAACTTAGTTTCAATCTGGCAACCTTCCATTCAATGAGGTATCTGAGGTGAAGTTAAGATCCATCAGGACTATCTAAACCATAAAATCCGATATTATCATTGAATAAGATGTATTGTAATTTATTATTTTTAAATTTTAGAAGAGAACTAGTAAAAGATTTTTCTGTTGTAGTAAAACCATATTTTTTTAACTTTTCTTTATACCAAACTCTTGTAGGAGTCAAACCATACTGTCCCCCACTTTAGATATTGACTTTATTTCTTTTGCATGAACCTTATCTAATAATTGCTGAGGATTTGCTTTTAAAATGCTCCTTCCTTTTATGAAGTTATTATGCCCAAGTATGTGTTTCCCTTGTTTCCCTAAACTAATTTTCTTTGGAATTAGTTTATATATCCCCTTCCCAAATTTTATAGCCTTAAGAAAACCAAATACTGGTATAAATAATTCTTCTAATGTATAATCCTGTTCAATTGGACCATCGTTAAGGAATCCCGGCATAAATGGCGCTTTGCTTGGATAATAAAGAGCTTGCTTTCCTACCATGCTGGCATAATCAACTTCTGGATATTCATATCCTACATGTTCTGCATCTTCCTTTTTGCTCCCATTTTTTCGCCAAGCATCAGGGTCGCGCACTAAATAAACCCTTGGGTCTCCATCGTCTCTATGTTCAATTAATGTCCCGTCAGGTGTAACAAATGATGAAGTAATTGCACCTATTGACCTTCCATCTGGATCAATGAATTTTATTGGATTATTGGCGCAGTAAGCATGAGGTGAAAGGTTGTAATATTCTTCTGCCATTGGGTCAACAACGTGCCACCTCCCCAGCATCGGGTCATAGAACCTCGCCCCGTAATCGTACCACCCCAGCTCCATGCCGTTGAGGGGGTAGTCCTGCAGCTCCTTGCCGTTGTACATGATGCGGTTGGGCTCGGCGGTGGAAAAGGTGGCGCCCAGCGCCATGCCGAAGGGGTAGTAGCCTTGTTGCTGCCATACTGGCTCCTTCTTCAGGTCTCCAAAGAACGGTAGGGCTAAGGTAAGGATATTTTTGGTTAGAAGTAGCCTTTTTAAACCCGCGAATTTGCGAATTTGCGTCCCGACTCGGGAGTCGGGATTGCAAATTTACGAATGCGCCAACTTGCCAAAGGCAAGAGAACTAAACATTTGCATGGGGGCTTTGCCCCAAACTCCACTTACTTTTTGGCATTGCCCCAAAAAGTAGGCAAAAAGGTCTAGGGAAAAATATGCTTCTGCCCGCTCTGACCAAATTATTATTTGAATAGACAACATTTGTTTTGTATTTTTGCAAGTACATAGATTTTACAGTACTAAAAAATACATTTTTGTCGTTCGGAGATAGGCTTTCAAAAATTAGGAAAAAGAAAAAATGTAACCAGTTGAACTCGCAAAAAATGGTGTCCATACCCCTTTTTTAAAATGCAATATTCAAAGTAATTTGGCTGTTAACTTGTTTAAAAAAATGTTATGAACATACAAGCCCAAAAAGCAATTATCATAGAGCAATTCAAACAGGTAAATGATGTTAACCTGATTAATGCCATTAAAAACATACTTGATTATGCTTTAAAAAAAGAGCAAGAACGTTTTGATATTCCCGAAGCTCACCAAAAACTGGTAATGGAACGCTTTGACAAAGTGCGTAAAAATCCGACAAGGCTTTTGGATTGGAACGATGCTAAAAAAACGCTCAAAGCCTGATGACAAAATACAAGGTAAAGATTGATCCCGAAGCACTGGCCGATATCAGGGAAATTACCGACTGGTATAACGAAGTTCAGGCAGGCCTTGGTAAACGGTTCCAAAATACAGCAATCAAGCAGATTAACTCCCTGAACAAAAACCCTCAGATTTACGCCATCCGTTACAGGGAAATTCGCTGTGTGGTTATTAAAAAATTCCCGTATATGGCTCATTTCTTCATTAACGAGGAAAACAGCACTGTTGAAGTGTTGGCAGTGATTAGCACCGACCGAAACCCTAAAATATGGGAAGATAAAACAAGTAAACGTATTTAAGTAAAAACCCGGCGCAGTACCGGGTCTTTTTTTTGACGCTCTCAATATTCTTTCAATATTTATCTTCTCAATTATAGTCAACTTATCCATAACATATTCAAAGTGGGTAAAACAATGCTCCTCCCCCGCTCCCTCCAAACCGCTCACGGGGAGGCTAACTGCGTGGCAAAATGTTAGCCCGTGGGTGAAAACGTACAAAATCCGCCCAATAACTGGCGGGTTCGTTATTTTACTATACCGTAGGTGCAGTTTGCTAATGATAGACCGACTCAGGTACAGCCTGAGCCGAACTGGTTTCATGTGGCAGGTTAATGGTTACATCACAGCCCTCTTTTACAGCTTCTGCCTGATCCCCGGATTAAGGGCCGGAGCATCACGAAGCACGCGCAACCGCAATCTTTTTCTGCCAGTGGATGAAGCCGTAAACAGCCATCACCAGGAATATGACATACTGCATCGAGACAAGCATTATGCCCTTGATCGAGTAGAGGGCTATACTCATGACGTTGAGCAGTATCCAGAGAACCCAGTTCTCAAGCTTCAGCCGGGCGCAGAGCAGTGAGGCACCAATACTCATCACAGCAATCATGGCATCGATGTAAATAAAAGTTGCCCTCTCGGGGAAGAGGTCCGGGAGCCAGATGTGGATGCGTCCCATAATGGTACCGAGAGCCATCGCAGAAATTATCAGCACTGCCGCCCATGAAATCCTCTCACGGTGGCTCAACAGCGTCACCGGCTCATCAGTGTCGCTGGTCTGCCGCCTCCAGTTGAACCAGCCATAGATGGCATTCCCGAAGAAGAAGAGCTGGAGAGACATTGCCGAGTAAAGATTGACCTGGTAGTAGAGCCTGAAAAAGAGAACGGCATTGATAATAGCGAAGATCCAGGTGACAATATTGGCCCTGGCAGCAAACCAGGTGGCTAAGAGCCCGGTTATCACGGCAAGCAGCTCAAGGAGGCTCATGCGGTAACCGAGAAGTTCAAAGAGGGTGGTATTGATGTCGAACATATCTGTAGTTATGAAAGCCTGTAAGTAACCGGGGCTTCCGGCCTCAGAGGAGAACCCCGCATGCAGCGAAGCGCGCCCCGACACTCATGCCCCTGAAAAATTTATTGGGCAAAGGTAATGATTCCTGAGAAAAGATGGTGCCCGGGTGACCTGAGATAAGCATCAGCTGTTGAGCATGGTTATGGTACTGTTGAGCTTATCCTCATCACTCATGCTACCGTCAATCCAGTTGATGACGATTCACCGGCGCCATTCCAAAATGGTAATAGCCCTGCTGCCATTAGCTCTTTCCTCATCACTCCAAAGAACGGTAGGGCTAAGGTAAGGATATTATTGGTTATAAGTAGTTATTTGCGAACCTACTAAAGTGCAAATTTGCAAATCTGCGAATGCGCGAATTCGCTAAGAGAGTCCATGAGTAAGGCGTGAATCGTAAAACGTGAATCGTAAATCGTTGGTGACTTCGAGTGGACTCAGCCACCGCAGCGCATTTTCCCCTTGTCCGCGCGCGGTGGGGCTTACGCCCCAATTTGTTTTTTGGCTCATAGCCCAACGGCCATGCCAAACCGCTCACGGGGCGGCTAGTTGCTTATTAAACTGCCACCTTGTGGGTGAAAATGCACAAAACCCGCCGAAAAAGAAGTTTAAGGATTTCTTTCAGAAAAACATTGCAGCACCGTAAAGCAAAAAGCCCGAACTTACCGGGCTTTATAGTTATAAGGAATGGTTTTTTGTAAATTCTTCTATTTGGTTTATTATCTCTAAATACTTATCCTTTATATGTTTTTTCTCAACTAAGTAATTTATTCGCTCCAATTCGCCTTCCGAAGTTGTTAAATAATTTCTTAATTCAAAATGTTCATATTCTGTTATTGTTGCTATAATAGAATTTAGAGCATCTTGGAACTCCATCTCGTTGTATAGATTTCCCTTATATTTATTTATGATATCTTTTAATTTTTCTGAGTAGTTCATTTTCTCTTATTTAGTAATTACTGTAACTACAACTTTCCCAGCTTCTTCTGTAATCACATGAACATCGCCTAATACATGTTCGGTACGTACAATACCATCAACTAATCTTGTGATCCTATTTCCATTTTTAATTACTTCTTCAACGATATTAGTTGACACGCTTCGTCCGGCACTTCCTCCAGCGGCCCTTCCTAAAGCACTTGGAACCATTCTATCTATCGCATGTCTACTATACAATCTTCCACCTACTTTTGAATAAGTTTTGCCTTTATACACAACTTTCGCAAAATCATTCCAGAAGCCCCAAAGATATTTACCACCAAACTTAAGACATTTCAACCAACCAAAAACAGGTATAAACATGGTCTCAAGAGTATAGTCCTTTTCAATTGGACCATCGTTAAGAAATCCCGGTATAAATGGCGCTTTGCTTGGATAATAAAGAACTTGCTTTCCTACCATGCTGGCATAATCAACTCCTGGATATTCATATCCTACATGTTCTGCATCTTCCTTTTTGCTCCCATTTTTTCGCCAAGCATCAGGGTCGCGCACTAAATAAACCCTTGGGTCTCCATCGTCTCTATGTTCAATTAATGTCCCGTCAGGTGTAACAAATGATGAAGTAATTGCACCTATTGACCTTCCATCTGGATCAATGAATTTTATTGGATTATTGGCGCAGTAAGCATGAGGTGAAAGGTTGTAATATTCTTCTGCCATTGGGTCAACAACGTGCCACCTCCCCAGCATCGGGTCATAGAACCTCGCCCCGTAATCGTACCACCCCAGCTCCATGCCGTTGAGGGGGTAGTCCTGCAGCTCCTTGCCGTTGTACATCATGCGGTTGGGCTCGGCGGTGGCAAGGGTGGCGCCCAGCGCCATGCCGAAGGGGTAGTAGCCCTGCTGCTGCCATACCAACTCTTTCCTCAGCCCTCCAAAGAACGATAGGGCTAAGGTAAGGATATTTTTGGTTAAAAGTAATTTTTTGTGGGGCTTTGCCCCAAACCCCACCTACTTTTTGGCATTGCCCCAAAAAGTAGGCAAAAAGGTCTAGGGAAAAATATGCTTCTCCCCGCTCAATCCAAGCCGCTCACGGGGCTACTAGTTGCGTGGCAAGCTGCCAAACTCATTTCGCTTATGTATTTTAACAGCCTCAGCCTAACAGGGGCTGCAAGTCCGCGCTAGCGGTCAGAACTAGTAAATGCTTAGCCAAAAAGAGAAAGCAAGTAATAAGATAGTTAAGACAATATAAATAGTAAATGCAATAAAAGGTCTGTTCCTTTTTAAGTTAATAACTTTATCAAAATAGTTTTTCTCTAGTTGGATATACCTTTCATTCCGGAGAAAATAAAAATAGTTGAAGATTAGTGTGGGTGCAAAGAATATGAAAAAGAATATTAGAAAGTTAAAATTTAAATTTAGGCTTGGCACAAAACTTTTTAAAATATTGTAAAAAGCAACCAAATTAAGACTAACTAATAATGACAATAGATAATAGGCACTTTTAAATGCCCCTTCGGGGTCATTTTTCTTTGCAATTGTTTTTGCAACGAAAAATAGCATAAAGTAAAATGTTTGCATTGCCCTAATCATTAAGGTTCGTTATTCAACTTTTTCCATCCTTCACTCTGGAAAATAAGGGGCTCCTGTGGTTTTATACTTTCATATATTTCACTCCCTAAGTGTCCAATAAAGAGGGTATAGTAGCATACATAACAGCCCCAACTTAAAGCTGGGTCGTGATGGATGCCTTGGGTAAGGCTTTAGTTTACCTCTTACTTTTTTCTTGACGAAAAAAGTCTGTTTTGTCCAATTTAGGTTTTTAAGTAGTACGACTAGAGAATCGTTCCACATCTCCGATGTAAAGGTTTTGTTTTAGAATATGTAATCCCCATTCTCTGCCACTCTTATATTCAGTTCACTGAAGTTGTTAAAAAATAAATCATAACCAACTTTAAGATTGTCCCAAAATGCAACTAACTCTTCATTGTCTCTGTATTGGCTTTTATAGATCGTCATATTTTGGTCAGTCATTTTGAAAGGGAAAATGTAAACAGGGATTCTAAGTTGTCCATTGTTTCGGGCGTAAACAGCCAGGAGATATATCTCCTTAATACATTCGTCAGTCATCGGCAGGCAGCCTATGGTAACACAAGAGCCGTGAATAAATATATTTCCGCCTAAATCACTCGCAGTGCTTTTTCTTCTATCTGCCAGATTCGGGTAATTAATCCCAAGAGAAAGATAGAAATTACTTGTGGGATTAAAATAGTTCAGATGATAGAACCCTTCGGGTACTTGCCCATCTCCTTCTCTTCTTTTAGGACCAAGTTGGCCTGAGCGAGCGCAAATTTTATAGGATAATATTTTTTTATAGGTCTCTTTTTGTTTTGCCTTAGCATAAACATCAAGAAGATCATTGTCCTTATAGGCAATCAGAAGCAGATTAAGGCTGTCAATGGATATTTGATTTTCATTTAACGTCTTCTCTATAAATTCCTTTTTTTCATTAATGGCGGTTCTTACGCGTATAAATCTTGATTGTTCAGCCAAAAAATCGGACTGATCAGTGAATGAGAGTAAAACAATAGCTATAGTTGATATGATTGTAACCTTGTAGTTAAATTTAGCCATAATAAAAACTGGAAATAATTGCTGTGGTATTTATACATTTGTGCATAACAGAAAGTTACGGGCTCATGGCCACCCTGAACCCTATGTAACTTCGCTTGTTAGCCGGCTCATCGCTTCCACGACACGTTACCCTGCTCCCGCCAATGTATCCATACCAACTTCCGCCCCTCACAATCTTATAATCCCCCTCCTCAGGGCCTTCGGGATTCTCCTTAGGTGTTGCCGTAAAATCATCGAACCAATCGCTGCACCACTCCCACACGTTTCCGCTCATATCGTACAATCCCAACTCGTTGGGTTTCATTGTGCCAACGGGTTGTGTTTTACCCTGACTGTTGCCCGAATACCATGACACAAAATTGATATTATTGCCCCCGGCATACCTAAAACCCTGGCTCAGGCCGGCACCCCGGGCGGCATACTCCCACTCTGCCTCCGTGGGCAAGCGATACTTTTTGCCGGTAAGGAGATTCAGCTTGGTAATAAACACCTGCACTTCGTCCCAACTGACCCGCTCAACGGGGCAATTGTCGCAGCCCTTGTAATGGCTTGGGTTATCACCCATCACCAGTTGCCATTGCGCCTGGGTAACTTCATATTTACCGATATAGAAATCGCTGAGGGTTACATCGTGAACGGGTTTTTCTTCCCTATTGCCAATTCCCAGCACATCGCCCATTTGAAAGGTACCGCCCTTAACCAACACCATTTGCCCATAGAATGGGTCGTTGGATTGTTTAAGGGTATAATCGAATACCTTTTTCCCCGTTGGGGAAACATGGATAGTTTCAACCAGAACCTCATCGTTCTTTACCAGCATAACCTCATGATTGCCAAATTTCAAAACGAAAGTTAAGGGGGTAACGCCCAGGGTATCTCCCTGCACAATTACAAATGCCCCGTCGGGCACACTGGTAACCGTAATCTCCTTCCCAAAAACCAGAGGGATTTCAACCGTTGTGGTCTTAGAATCCTCAATCTCAACACGCATATACACGCTGGTATGACCTGGTTTTTCAACCGTTAGATTGTAGGTGCCAAGTAGCAAATCGGGGATAATTTTGGGAGACATTCCGTACATCTTACCGTCAAGGCTTATCATGGCCTGATCAGGAATGGTCTTCACCTCAAGAGTTCCTGTTTTTGGGCTCATAATCAGGTCAATGGCCTGATCTTTCCCACGCACCATGCTCACTTCCCACTGGCGGGTTTTGTAACCCTCCTTTTCCACCTTAACAATGCATACTCCTTCTTTAACCCTTCCCGACCAGGTTGTTGAACCCTTAACCTTCCCATCGATGTAAATAATGGCATCGGCACTGGTATTCACAGTAAGAATACCATAATTCGGTACCATGGTAAAAAGTAAATCATTATTTTGACCCTCGATAATCTCAACCCTCTTTTCCTGAGGACGATACCACTCCCCCATCAATTTAACAACGTGTTGACCAACGGCTATCCCATCGATTGTGACAGGTGTGGTTTTGCCGGTATTTTGATTATCAATATAAATGGCCATACCTGCTTCGGGTTCTGAAATGATTGTAATGCTACCTGTTTGATCATCCAACCTCTTCCCTGCGCCAATGGTTAATGATGTCTCCATGCAGGAAACCGAAATATCCTTCCCCGTTTCTGCAGGATTTTCCGCAAAAACATTCACCATGCCAAAAGAAAGCAGCAGTAAGAAGGCTATACCGATTCGAAATCTCAACATGGGTGCAAGTTAAGTGTAACAAATCTAAAAAAAATTTTTATACCCATAAATACTACAAAAAGCAGACAATCTTTAAACGAACTAAGATCTTACTGTTCAATCCATTATCTAAATCAAAAATAAAATTGGAACAAAGAAATCATTAATGGCAAAATATGGAGAAACCATAATAAACCTTTCAATAAATAAGCCTCTAAGAATTGGATTGTTTAGATAACTCCATTTTAAAAAGGCATTAAATTTGTTGCGCAGCATTTACCTACATATTGAGTTCAAAATATTGTCACTCATTAGCTTATTATTATAAAATTATGAAAATCTATTCGTTCAGCTTTAAAGTTCTGATAATCATTACTGCTTTTTACGCCCTGCTAAACCATACGAATGCAACTGCAGCCTACCTAAAGGATCGCCCTACCACGGTAAAAAATCCCGATGGCACTGAAATCCATTGCTATTCCAGTGGCGATGAATATTTTAATTATCTTCATGATGAACAGGGCTATACCATCATTCAGGGATCTGATGGCTTTTACTACTATGCAATTACAGAGGGAGATAACGTTATCCCTTCAATCCATAGGGTAAACGAAGTTAATCCGAAGGATGTGGGCCTACAGCCCTATGCCTTAATATCCTCTGAAGAGTATCAGAAAAGGGTAAAAGAGTTTTGGAGATGGGTTGATAATCCAAGGGGCAGGGCTCCCCACACCGGAACTTTGAATAACCTGGTGGTGTATATTCGGTTCAGCGATGATACGGATTTTAATACTCCTCGCGAAGAATTTGATGCTTTGTTTAACCCCGTGGAGGGTATTTCACTGAAAAACTTTTTCAACGAGGCCTCGTATGGATTACTCAATATTGAAAGCCACCACTATCCTGTAGTAACCGGTCAATCATTTAACTATAGCTTTCAGGATTCGCACCCACGGGCATACTATCAACCTTACCATGCAGTTACCAATCCGAACGGATATCAGGGTGGCGACAATGGCTGGGAAAGAACAGACCGTGAACAAACCCTTCTGCTCAATGCCATTAATGCCATAGCCGGTGATGTACCAGTTGACCTGAACATTGATGCTGACAATGACGGATTAGTTGATAATGTTTGCTTTATTATTAGGGGCGGTTCTGGTGGTTGGGCTGAATTGCTATGGGCGCACCGCTGGGTGCTCTTTTCCGTAAATGCATACATCAATGGCAAACTGGTTTACGATTATACTTTTCAACCTGAGACTCAAACAGAGGTATCCACATTGACCCATGAAATGTTTCACACCCTGGGAGCTCCTGATCTATACCAGTATTACAATGATGGCAATCCTGTCGGACCGTGGGATCTGATGGCCGGTGGTTTTGTACACATGGGAGCCTATATGAAGATGAAATATACCAACAATACATGGATTAGTGAAATACCCACTATTTCCGGTTCAGGGACCTACACTCTCCACCCGATCACTTCGAGCGAGAACAATGCCTATCGTATAAACTCGCCCAATTCGAATAGTGAGTTTTTTATAGTGGAATACCGTAAAAAAGAGGGGCTATACGAAAATAATTTACCCGGTAGCGGTTTGCTGGTATATAGAATCAATCCCGAAGCAGGCGATGGAAATGCCGATGGACCACCCGATGAGGTGTATATTTACAGGCCCAATGGAACACTAAACGACAATGGGAATATTTACTATGCCCATTTCTCTTCCAATGTCGGCAGAACATCAATCAATGACTTTACCAATCCCTCATCATTCCTTTCAAACGGCGCTCCCGGCGGGCTGAATATAAAAAACATTGGTGCCGTTGGCGAAACCATTTCATTTCAAGTAGTCAATTCATATAACATCAGTGTAGGTGCTAACCCTACTGAGGGTGGTTCGGTATCCATCAGCCCTGATGCAGAACACTACGAATACGGGACAACGGTTACCCTCGAAGCAAATCCGAATAACGGTTACATATTTGAGAAATGGACGGCCAACGGCGACAGCATTTCCAACGCAAATCCATTGCAGTTTTCTGTTCCCGATTATGACGTTACTATTGTGGGGCATTTTAAATGGGTTGGTTTGTACAACATAACCCTTATTGCCTATCCCGAATACGCGGGAGTAGTTAATGATGATACGAATCAGGGGCCATACATGCCCAACTCTTTGGTAAGTATTTCTGCCACTGCCAACCCGGGGTATGAGTTCAAGAAATGGACCATTGCAGGCGACTCCATCTCTTCTGCAAATCCTTTGCAATACACAGTTCAGGCTGCTGATGTTGAAATAGTTGGCCATTTTGGTTGGATAACCAACACCCCTACAACATCAATTGCCGGAGTGATGGTTTTCCCCAATCCTTTTTCAAACACGCTCAGCATCAACAATGCATCTTCGGTGAAAAGTGTTACCATATCCAACCTTATAGGACAGGAGGTTTTTAAACAAACCCCGGCCAATAATGTTAACTTTACAATTAATACCCACGATTTTCAACGGGGCATTTATCTTGTAACTTTAGAAATGTTGAGTGGCGAAAGAATTGTTAAAAGGATTGTAAAAAATTAAGATTGTTTTATAGCTTGTTGGGTAATGATTATCTTATTGAATCTCTTTAAATAAGTGATATTTATTATCCTCCGGTGTTTTTTTCAAATTTAACTGCATCGGCAACCGGTTAGGTTAGTTTATAATGATTATGTATTTTTGACCAAATTGAACGTTTAAAAATTGTGGAGGCTATAAAAATGAAAATGAAGGCTAAAATACTGATTGATTGTATGATAGTTTTGTCTTTGGCATTGCTGTTGAACATTAATTCCTATGCTGCATATTTAAAAAACGTACCGACTGTTGTTAAAAATCCCGATGGCACAGAAATTCGGTGCTTTGCTACCGGGGATGAGTATTTTAACTATTTACACGATGCCGACGGATACACAATAATCCAAGGGGAAGATGGATATTACTACTATGCCCATCTTGAGAACGGAAAGGTTGCTCCTTCGAAATACAGGGTGAATAGCGTAAATCCTTCAAAAGTTGGCTTAAAACCCAATGTATTGATTAGCCCTGAGGAGTATCAGAAAAGGACAACTGCCTATTGGAAAGACGTTGATGATCCTACGGGAAAAGCTCCGCATCAGGGTACAATCAACAACCTTGTTGTTTACATTCGTTTCAACGATGATAGCGAATTTACTACTCCCCGTACTCACTACGACCAGCTATTCAACCCTGCGGAGGGTATTTCGCTGAAAAATTATTACCAGGAGGTATCCTATGGGCAGCTTAATATTGAAAGTCATCATTACCCCCATATAGAGGACTTCTCTACCAACCTCAGCTATCAGGACTCGCACCCCAGGGGATACTATCAACCCTACAATGCCACAACCAATACCATTGGATACCAGGATGATGACCAGAGTAGAGTGAGAGAGCACACCCTGTTGGTAAATGCCATAAATGCAATTTCTGATCAAGTTCCCACGGATTTAGTCATCGATGGTGACAACGATGGCCGTGTGGATAATGTTTGTTTTATCATTAGGGGTAATTCAGAAGGATGGGCCGACTTGCTTTGGGCTCACCGATGGGTTTTATACTCATACGTGGTCAATATCAATGGTAAAAGGGTTTACGATTACACATTCCAACCCGAGAATCAGGCAGTGGTATCCACCATATGCCACGAAATGTTTCATGCCTTAGGCGCTCCTGACCTTTACCGTTACACCGGTAGCGGATTCGACCCTGTAGGTCCATGGGATTTAATGGCCAATGGATTTGTGCATATGGGCGCACACATGAAAAGGAAATACTCCAAGAATAAATGGATTAGCCAAATCCCAACCATTTCAGAACCTGGCGAATACACTCTTAATCCCATTACTTCCAGTGAGAACAACGCATATCGTATTAACTCGCCCAATAGTTCATCGCAATACTTCGTTTTGGAGTACCGGAGAAAGACAGGACTTTATGAAGGTAACATTCCCGGTAGCGGGCTGATAGTTTACAGGATTAACACCACTGCAGGGGACGGTAATGCCAGCGGACCTCCCGATGAAGTATATGTATATAGGCCAAACGGCACGACAACGGTAAACGGGAATATAAATCAGGCATTCTTTTCGGCAGGCTCAGGTAGAACATCAATTACCGACAATACCAATCCCTCTTCATTTCTGGCTAATGGAGATCCCGGAGGGCTAAACATAATTAACATAACCGAAGCAGGCGAAACCATTTCCTTCACCATTTCCGAAAAGGTTGGCTATGTCCTTACACTTAAGGCACAACCATGGAGTGCGGGCACATGCGATGATCTTACCAATACACCTCCCTATACCGAAGGAACTGAGGTTACCATTAAAGCTACGCCCATTGAAGGCTATGGTTTTGTTAAATGGACAATTGGTGATCAGGAGCTGGGTAAAGACAATCCCATGGTTTTTACCATGCCCGACCACAATGTTGAAATTACCGGGCATTTTGAATGGGGCGCCGGAGTGAACGATAACAGCATGGATAACATTCGCATTTACCCTAATCCCATGGTCGGTACATTAAATATCGATAATCTGAATGATGCCAAAAGTATTGCCATTACAAATCTGATTGGCGTGGAACTCATCAACCGACCAATTAGCAATGGCAGTACCCAGATTAGTATCGATACAGAAGGACTAAGAGCCGGTATTTACATTGTTACCATTAAGCTGAACGATGGAACTAAATATGTAAAACGACTTATTAAGCAGTAAGATTTCTTTGTTAAAAAACACGAAACCGCCCTTAAATAGGGCGGTTTCGTGTTTATAGCGGATTAACTATCTTTCATTCCTCGTTCCTCTCCCCCTTGCTCTCCCTGACGCTTTAGCCTTTCGAACTGCTCTCGGTAGTACTCCAACTCCTCCATGCTCTCCCTAATCAGCTCTTCCTTTTCCTGCATCTCCTGAGCCTGCTCCTGGAATTGTTGCAATAGATTAATACTGCGTTCGTTCATTCTCACATTATTCAGGTTAATGGCGATACTATAGGCTATTTTTTTCATAAACTCCACCTCAACCTTGCTAAACTCTTTAAATCTTGCCAGTTCAATTACTCCGAAAACTGCTTCGTCAGTGCTAAGTGGTATAAAAAGGATTGATTTGGGAAGGCTTTCTCCCAATCCGGAATTTATTTTGAAATAGTCTTCAGGGATATCATTCAATATTTTCAACTGAGCATCGCTGTATGTAGCTCCAACCAATCCACTCCCTGGCTCGATTTTCTTATTCTTACTCTTCATTCCTTTTCCGGAACCATAACTGGCCACCATCTCAAGGTATGGTTCGGCGGGATTTTCTTCATTAATTACGTACAATGCTCCCAACTTTGCATCCAAATACTTTGAAAGCGTGTTTATAACCACTTGGCTCAGCACTTTCGAATCGTTTTTATTATCTGTAAGAACGTCATTAAGTTTGGCCAAACCCACGTTAATCCAATTTTGCTCCTTTTCCTTTTCCTGATGGGCTATTAAAACTTTTTGTTGCTCCTTTAATTCCTGTACACGTTTTTCTATGTTCTTCTCAAGATCCTGCTTCTCATTATACAATTCTTTGGAAAGGTCTTCATTTTCATTAATAGCCTTGGCTGACTTACTGGACAAAATGAACGATTGTATCAGCATAAAAATAACCAACCCATAGGGTGCTATGTATGGCGTGTTAACAACACCCATGCTGTGTAAAACATCATTGGTTATTGTTCCGTAAAGTATAATCATCCCTATAAACGAAGCGAAAGCCCATCGCCTGCCCAGAATGGTTGCCCTCAACAACACACCAAAAGTTAGATATACTCCTCCTATTAAAAGGTAAAGTTCAAAAAAGAGGTTAAACTTCCCATACACCAATGCCGGTGTAGAAAAAATCAATACCGCTATGATAACTCCAAAGATTACAAAGGCATTCTTAACCCAAGTATGGAATTCCGTCTTAAATTGATGATAAATGAAAAGCGCAAAGAACGGAATGGTGCCATAACCAGAAAAATTATCGAGTTTTAAGAGCAATTCCCAGCTAATATTAGGGAATAGATATTCAATAATCCTATCGCCTGTAGAGATGTTCCTGATAATCATAACGAGAGACAGAATACCAAAGTACAAATTTGTACGTTCTTGCCTCCGGAAAAAATACATAATCAAATGGTTGATACCAATAATTAAGACTATGCCAATGGCAATCAAATTGAGTATATCCCAATTGCGACTGTAGTTCTTAATGTTGTCAAACGTTCCAAAATACATGGCCCAGGGCATCCCTGCTCTTCGATGGGAAAAGTTTGAAATTTGCATTATCACTTCTACCCTATCCGTCGCACCTTTTTCCGGATCGAGGCAGAATAGCATGTCTTGCGCTTTGAATTGTGGTTTGAAATCATCTTTTGATTTTCCCACAGAGCCTACCTGAGAAACCAACTGGCCGTTAACCCATAGTTTGTAGCTACAAAATATTGTTTCTTCTTTTATGCCATAAAAAGTGATTTTGCTATCCGCCTTTTTTTCGATAATGAATCTATATGTACAATACCCTTCACGGGGCAACTTTTTATCCTTAAAAGTATAGTTATCCCACGATTTTGGTATGTAAACATATTGACAATTATGCTGATGCGTCGTATCTAAAAAATCAGCAGGTTCCAAAAGCTGTTTCCAGTAAAATTCAACCTCTCCCTCCAGTTTAATGATATCACAGGCTTCAATATCAACCCCCTGTAAATTAAGTACCCCTTTAGTAAAAGAAAATCTACCATTTGCATTAGTAATCAGACTAAAGGAAAGTATGATAAATGCTGTAAATACTGTAATTTTTAATTTCATGCCAAAGACAATTAGTTAGCCTTAAAAATAATGCTTTGATTTCACTATTTAAAATATTGTCCGGGATAAAACATAACATTGGCATTTAAAAAAAATTAATTAAACGTTTTTTAAATAATACTGACTTTTTTAAATAATGGCATCAATTTCTTTCTTATTTTTATTCCGATATTTTTTGAACCAAAACTATATAGTTATAACTTGTCCCTAAAAATAACATTACGTTACCATGGAAAAGATAAATGTAAAACTCGACAATTTGGGAAAGATTTTTCCCGATCACTGGAATGAAGAGCAAAAGGCCAAAGGTAAAACCATCTTTTTAAAGAGATTGGCAGAACTTTCGCATAGGCATTACGGCGGTAAAGTTCAGGTGGTTCCAAAAGTTCCCGTTCCGGGATTTAATTGGTTCAATGTATGGTACACCCCCGGTGTTTCAAAAGTTTCCACAACCATAAGGGATAACAACGACACCTCTTTTGAACTCACCAACAGAGGAAACTTGGTGGCCGTTGTAAGCGACTCGACCCGTGTTTTAGGCGACGGCGATTGTACGCCTCCCGGAGGGATGGGGGTAATGGAGGGTAAGGCTTTCCTCATGAAATACCTGGGTGGCGTTGATGCTGTGGCTCTCTGTGTGGACAGCAAGGGGAAAGATGGAAAAAACGACCCCGATAAAATTATCGACTTTGTAAAAATGTGCCAGCACAGCTTCGGAGCAATCAATTTGGAAGATATCTCGCAACCAAACTGTTTTAAAGTTCTCGATGTGCTTCGCGAGGAGTGCGTTATTCCGGTTTGGCACGATGATGCTCAGGGTACAGCATGTGTAACCCTGGCCGGATTGATCAATGCGTTAAAGTTGGCCGGGAAAAAGTTGTCCGATGCCAAAATAGTTTTCTTCGGGGCCGGAGCATCCAATACCACCATTGCCCGTTTAGTTATTGCCGATGGCGGCGATCCCAAGAAGATGATACTTTTCGACACCAAGGGATCCTTACATTCCGATCGTCAGGACATTAAGTCCGATCCTCGTTTCTATAGAAAGTGGGAACTGTGCGTCAGCACAAACCCCGGCAAAGTACAAACCATGGAAGAAGCCATGAAGGGTGCCGATGTGCTTATCTCACTCTCCACGCCCGGACCGGATACCATTAAAAGGGAGTGGGTTAGCCTGATGGCCGATAAATCCATTGTATTTGTATGTGCCAACCCCGTTCCCGAAATCTATCCCTATGCTGCCAAGGAAGCAGGAGCTTTCATTGTGGCCACCGGTCGGGGCGATTTTCCCAATCAGGTAAATAACTCCCTTGGTTTTCCGGGAATCCTTAAGGGAGCGTTGATTGTACGTGCCCAAAAAATTACCGACAATATGGCCATAGCAGCTGCACACTCATTGGCCCAGTTTGCTGAGAAGCGGGGAATAGGCCCCGACAACATCACAGCCACCATGGATGAGGCGGATGTATTTCCTGTAGAAGCCGCCGATGTGGCTATCCAGGCCATTAAGGATGGCGTTGCCCGCCGAAAAGTAACATGGGATGAGGCTTATGCTATAGCCAAAAGGGACATTGAGTACTCGCGCTCACTGACCCATTCGCTCTGCGATACGGGATTTATCAAAAATCCGCCCGAGGAAATGCTACAGGATGCCCTGCAGTTCACCATTAAAGAAATTGAGGGCTAAAGGGCCATTACACAACGAAAAACCTCCTCGTCAATCTACGGGGAGGTTTTTTTGTTGAATCCTAAAAATGGTTTTGAAAGTGCCTTTGGCTTTAAAGGGCTACATCAGAATCTCACCAAATAGGTCGTAATCCTCGGCCGATTTGACAAGGCATTGTGTAAAATCGCCCGGTTTGGGCGAAAGCCCTTGGGGCTTCTCGATGATAACCTCCTGGTCAACCTCCGGTGAGTCAAACTCGGTACGTCCGATTAAGTAATCGCCTTCTGCCCTGTCAATTATCACCCTTAACCTCTTGCCAATATGTTTCCGGTTATTCTCAATGGCAATGCCATGCTGTATCTCCATTATCCTATTGACCCTTTGCTGTTTAATCTCATCGGGAACATCATCAGCCAAAGTTGCCGAATGCGTTCCCTCCTCGCTGGAGTAGGCAAATACACCCAGCCTGTCGAATTTGTATGTATTGACAAAATCCAGCAGTTCCTCGAAATCTTTCTCCGTTTCACCGGGATGGCCCACTAAAAGTGTCGTTCTCAAGGCAATTCCCGGCACCTCTTTGCGAATTCTTTCTATCAAATCGATGGTTTGTTGCTTACTAATCTTCCTGCGCATGGCCTTCAAAACCCTATCGCTGATATGCTGGAACGGGATATCCAGGTATTTACAAACCCTACTATTGTTGGCCATCACGTTCAACAGGTCAAAGGGAAAGCCCGATGGGTAAGTATAATGTACTCTGATCCACTCTATACCGCTAATTTCTGACAATGCATTGACAAGATCAGGTAACCTTCTCTCGCCGTAGATATCTTTTCCGTAAAAGGTAGAGTCCTGTGCAATCAGAATCAACTCTTTCACGCCTTCATTGGCAAGCCACCGTGCCTGATCAATGATTTCAGGCATTGGCTTCGACACGTGTTGCCCTCGTATAAGGGGGATGGCACAAAAAGAGCAACCCCACGAACAACCTTCCGATATTTTCAGGTAAGCATAGTGGGTAGGCGTAGAGAGTAGTCTTCTGTTGGCATGCGTTGGTAAATAGCTGGTATTGACGGCATGCAGTATTTCATCCAGCTGATTAACGCCAAAATATCCATCAACCTCAGGCACTTCATTCATCAGTTCTTCCCTGTATCGTTGCGATAGGCAACCCATTACCAATACCGTTGATATCAATCCCTTACGTTTTGCCTCCACAAAACTAAGGATTGTATCGATGGATTCCTCCTTGGCATCGGCAATAAATCCGCAGGTATTTATTATTACAACGTCTATATCCGTTGCATTTGAATCGAAAAGAACTTGCCAGCCGTTTATTTTGAGCTGCTGTGCCAAATACTCGGAATCGACAACATTCTTTGAGCACCCAAGGGTGACAATATTGATCTTCTTACTTTTTAAAATCATCAGTTGATACAGATAGAATTTAGCCGATCACGTTACGAGAATAGGCTTTCCACAAACTGGAACCTGTCAAAAATTTGAAGATCGGTAACTTTTTCGCCCAGCCCAATGTATTTCACGGGGATTTTAAACTGATCGGATATCCCAAGAACCACGCCTCCTTTGGCTGTGCCATCAAGTTTGGTTATGGCCAGTGCCGTAATTTCGGTAGCTTTTGCAAACTGCTTTGCCTGTTCAAAGGCATTCTGTCCGGTGCTGCCATCGAGTATGAGCAAAATCTCGTTGGGAGCCGACGGGATAACCTTTTGAATTACACGCTTTATCTTCGACAATTCATTCATCAGGTTAACCTTATTATGCAACCTGCCGGCAGTATCGATTATTACCACTTCGGCTTTTTCTTTTAATGCCGTATTCACGGTATCGTAGGCAACCGATGCCGGGTCGGCACCCATGCTTTGAGTTACGATGGGTACTCCTACCCTTTCTGCCCAAATGGTCAGCTGGTCAACGGCGGCGGCACGAAAGGTGTCGGCAGCACCAAGGTAAACCTTTTTCCCCATCTCCTTATACATGTATGCCAGTTTGCCAATGGTGGTAGTTTTCCCAACCCCATTGACTCCAACAACCATAATAACATAAGGCAAATCCCCTGTGGTTGACAATGGGTCGCCAATGTTAGCCTCCTCATTCTGGGCCAAAAGGGCCACTATTTCTTCCCTAAGCAAAGCGTTAAGTTCACTAACATTCAGATACTTATCTTTCGATACCCGTTTCTCAATCCGCTCAATGATCCTAAGGGTTGTCTCAACACCCACATCGGTACTGATAAGCACTTCTTCCAGATTATCGAGGAATTCATCGTCAATGGAGGATTTACCGACAATTGCCCTAGACAATTTTTTAAAAAGGCTCTCCTTCGTTTTCTCCAGCCCTTTTTCAAGTAGCTCCTCATCCTTTTTCGAAAACAAACCGAGTATGGACATAATCTTCCTTATGTTGAGTTAAAGTTTTGCAAAATAATAAAAAAAGCTTCCCATTATCAAGGAAGCTCCATGCAAATCTATCTATTGGGTAAATGTTAATCTTTCCTTTGAAAAAATTCCTTCACTACCTGATTGGGAACCATATCCTCCTTAAAGGTATAAGCCCCGGTTTTAGGCGATTTAACCATTTTAATACACTTGGTATTTACTCTTCCTGCACCTCTTTGCAGCGTTGCTACTACTTTCTTTGCCATGATGCGATAGTTTATTTAATTTCACGATGTAAAGTTACCTTTCGTAAAATTGGATTGTACTTTTTCAACTCCATCCTCTCGGGGTTGTTCTTCTTATTCTTAGTGGTAATATACCGTGATGTACCGGGCATTCCGGATTCCTTGTGCTCAGTACACTCCAATATCACCTGAACCCTATTCCCTTTTTTTGCCATTGCAATAAGCTTTAGTAAATGTTAATTAATCCTTTTCCCTGTGCCTCTTTGAGGGCTTCTTCAAGGCCTAACTTATTAATTGTGCGGATGCCTGCAGCAGAAACCTTAAGGGTGACCCAACGATTCTCTTTTTCAAGAAAAAACCTCTTATTGATAAGGTTAGGGTAAAATCTTCTTTTGGTTTTCCTGTTCGAGTGGGAAACATTGTTACCAACCATCATCCGCTTCCCTGTAATTTGGCAAATCTTCGACATCGTTCCTTGTGGTATTATTGTATTGTAAAGGTTTTTAAAAACAGTGCGCAAAATTCGTAATTAATAATTAAAAAACAAAGTTTTTACTCAAATTTTTAAAACTATTTGTAGGCCAATAATGGCAATCGATACATCGGTTTTTAAGGCTTACGATCTTTAATTCTCCATTTTTCCATGGCAGTTCTTGTACTTCTTACCGCTTCCGCAAGGGCATGGATCGTTGCGCCCCACTTTTTTCTCAACCCTCACGGGTTCTCTGCTACGCTCCTGAGTGTTTTGGGCTGCCTGCAGGGCATCGGTCCGACTGGTTTCGTATTTGCTCATATCCAGCTTACGCTGCTGTCCGGCTTGCTGAACCTGGCTGGGATCGCGGAGGGGAATGTGTGCCTTCATAAGGATGGACACTACCTCACGATTAATCTTATCGTTCATCCCTTTAAACAGCTCATAAGCCTCAAACTTGTAAATCAACAATGGGTCTTTCTGCTCGTAAACCACGTTCTGAACGCTCTGTTTCAACTCGTCCATCTCGCGAAGATGCTCTTTCCAATGCTCATCAATGATATAGAGAATCATGGTCTTGCTGAACGAACGGCTTATCTCCTTTGCCCCTGTTTCATATGCCTTTTTCAGGTTGGTTACTATTTGAAAAACCTTTTGCCCATCGGAAATGGGCACAACAATATTCTCGTACAGAGCCGACTGTTTTTCATACACCTCCTTTATTACGGGATATGCCTGTCGTGCCATCGCATCAATTTTACGATCGAAATTTTCGATGGCGGCAGCGTATAGCTTTTCAATAAGAACTTCGGGCGATTCTTGCAAGTACTCTTTCTCTGTAAATGGGGCCTCAATGGAAAGGTTACGGATTAATTCCAGGTTAAAATCCTGAAATTCCATGTTACCATGCGCATCGTTAATAATGGCTGCACCCACATCGTACAGCATATTGGCCACATCAACATCAATTCTCTCGCCGAAGAGGGCGTTACGGCGTCGAGTGTAGATCACTTCGCGCTGCGAATTCATAACATCATCGTATTCAAGCAGACGCTTACGGATGCCAAAGTTGTTCTCCTCCACCTTTTTCTGAGCCCTCTCAATGGATTTTGAAATCATGGAGTGTTGTATCACCTCGCCCTCTTTTAACCCCAACCTATCCATGACCTTTGCTATCCTATCGGAACCGAACAACCTCATCAGATCGTCCTCCAGTGAGACGAAAAATTGCGAAGTTCCGGGATCGCCCTGACGGCCTGCACGCCCGCGCAGCTGACGGTCAACCCTTCGAGATTCGTGCCTTTCGGTACCCACAATGGCCAAGCCGCCCGCCTCTTTAACCTCGGGTGTCAGCTTAATATCGGTTCCCCTACCGGCCATGTTGGTTGCTATGGTAACCGTTCTGGCTCTACCCGCTTCAGCCACAATCTCGGCTTCGCGTTGGTGTAACTTGGCGTTGAGTACGTTGTGCTTAATGCCCTTCATCTTAAGCATACGGCTAAGCAACTCCGAAATTTCCACAGAGGTAGTACCAACCAGCACCGGTCGTTTGGCATTAACCAAATTCACAATCTCATCGATGACTGCTATGTACTTTTCGCGTTTGGTTTTATAAACCAGATCCTCCCTATCGCCACGGATCACGGGGCGGTTTGTTGGGATAACCACCACATCGAGTTTGTATATCGACCAGAACTCGCCAGCCTCTGTTTCGGCTGTACCCGTCATGCCTGCCAACTTGTGGTACATCCTGAAGTAGTTCTGCAGGGTAACCGTGGCAAAGGTTTGGGTGGCAGCTTCCACCTTAACCCTCTCTTTGGCCTCAATGGCCTGATGCAAGCCATCGGAATAGCGACGTCCTTCTAAGATTCGGCCGGTCTGCTCGTCCACAATCTTCACCTTGTTGTCCATTACCACATATTCAACATCCTTCTCGAACATGCTGTAAGCCTTCAGCAGCTGATGAACAGTATGTACCCTTTCAGATTTTATGGAAAAATCGCGCAGCAGCTCTTCCTTCTGTTCCATCTTCTTCTGGGGCGTTATATGCTGTTTTTCAATCTCAGCCACTTCAGAGCCAATATCAGGAAGCACGAAGAAATTTGGATCATCAGATGAGCTGGTAATCAAGTCAATACCTTTTTCTGTGAGCTCTACCGAATTCTGTTTCTCATCAATTATAAAATACAGGTCGTCAGTAACAAGGTGCATATTCTTGTTATTCTCCTGCATGTAAAAGTTTTCCGTTTTGAGTAAAAGCGACTTTATTCCGGTTTCGCTTAAGAACTTAATGAGCGGCTTGTACTTGGGAAATCCTTTGAATGCCCTGAGCAGCAATTTTCCTCCATCCTCCTCATTGCCATCGCCGATAAGCTTTTTGGAGTCGGCTAAGAGTTGGGTAACAAGGTTACGCTGTGCATTGACCAGTTTTTCCACCTTGGGCTTATACTCTTCAAACATCTGGTCGTCGCCCTTGGGTACCGGACCTGAGATGATCAAAGGCGTTCGGGCATCGTCAATTAGCACGGAGTCAACCTCGTCCACAATGGCGTAGTGATGTTTACGCTGTACCAGGTCGGCAGGAGCGATGGACATATTATCGCGCAGATAATCGAATCCAAACTCGTTGTTAGTGCCAAAGGTGATATCGGCCCAGTAGGCATTCCTGCGGGCCTCGCTGTTGGGCTGGTGCTTGTCGATGCAATCGACTGAAAGGCCGTGAAATTCGTATAGCGGGCCCATCCATTCGGAGTCGCGGCGTGCCAGGTAATCGTTCACTGTAACCACATGAACCCCCATGCCCGAAAGGGCATTGAGAAAAACGGGCAAAGTGGCCACAAGGGTTTTTCCTTCGCCGGTCGCCATTTCGGAAATCTTACCCTGATGCAGAACTACCCCGCCTATCAACTGTACATCGTAATGCACCATGTCCCAAACAATCTCATTCCCTCCGGCTACCCATCGATTTTTATAAACGGCCTTGCCACCCTGGATGGTAACAAAATCCTTTTTTGCTGCCAGATCTTTATCAAAATCGTTGGCTGTAACCTCAACAAATTCATTCTCTTTAAAACGACGTGCCGTATCCTTAACTATGGCAAATGCCTCAGGCAAAACCTCGTTGAGAACTTCTTCCACCTTCTCATCAACTTTCTTTTTCAGCTTTTCAAGATCTTCGTACAGCGATTCCTTTTCATCGTAACCCAGGTCGGTCGATTCCATCTTACCCTTCATCTCTTCAATGGTGGCTAAATCTCCCGATATATAATCGCGAACACGCTTTTTCAGCTTTTCAGACTCTGCTCTAAGCTCATCGTGGCTAAGGGTTGTGTAACGGGGGTAAATTTCCTGTATCCTGTTGACGTAAGGCAACAGCTCCTTCATATCGCGCTGGGCCTTATCGCCAAAAATCATTGATAGTATTTTGTTTAATGCTCCCATTGGATTTGTTCGTTTTGAAAATGGCAATTTGCAAATTTAGCAGAAATTTGTGAAAAGGAGTTAAGTGCAACTTTATTAAAAACTGACGGTCTTGTCTTTGAGCAAAGCAGGTATAGGTGAATGTTTATGGCATGTTCAGTTTATGCAACCCTACTTAAACAGTTCAACCAATGGTTAATAAGGATTTGCAAGGAAGTAACATTTACATGTTCCACTCCAATTTGAAACTATTGCTGATATTACAATATAAAAAAGGAGCTATCCCTGATGGAAAGCTCCCGAACAATATTAGTATATAGGCTATTTCTTACTCCTCTTTCGTTTCGTCAACAAACACGCGAGTTTTTAACTCCTTGTCCAGCATAAACAATCCATGCCCTTTACCTTCAAAGAGTTTCAGGCTGTCAATGATCTCCTGAGCATTGGCCTCTTCTTCAACCTGTTCATCGATAAACCACTGCAACATGCTCTTGGTGGCATGATCCTTCTCCTCAATGGCTATATCCATTATGTTGTTAATCAAAGAGGTGACATGTTGCTCATGTTTTAACGTTTCCTCCATTACATGCATCGGGCCATTCCATTTTTCGGGAACTGCTGCAATGGGTTTAAGTATGGGTTGAACGCCTCTCTCCACCAAATAATCAAAAAATTTCATGGCATGGCTCAATTCTTCCTGCCACTGTACTCTCATCCAGTTGGCAAAACCATTCAAGCCTTCGGCAGCAAAATATGAAGACATGGAAAGGTACAGGTAAGCCGACCAAATTTCGGCATTGATTTGATCGTTGATCGCTTTTTGAACTTTTTTATTCAGCATAGTTTTCAAATCATTAATGGTTAGTAATTAGGGTTTATAGTTAGATTCGTTTTCAAAACTTCGACTTTACAACAAAAAAAATGTTCGTATGTTTCAATAGCAACACGTTTTTACTCAAAATCAAGATTTAGCTGTTGTCTTAACTTGGAAAGAGCAGGATTTTTTTGGCTTAAAAATCGATACTTATCCTCAATGGTATATAGTTTATTCTGCTGAACTTCACCCTCCTGTATTTTTTCAGTAAATGTGATGAGTTTATTCTCCAGCTTAATTTTCAGGTAGTGCATGAGATCGCTTTTAATCTCTAAAAACATGTCCAACTGCAGCTGTGTTTCGAACGTAATGGTCAAAGAAAAATTCTCTCCCAAATCGGGTTTATAGAGTTCAAGCAAACTGGCATAAGCGGGCTTTTCGGATAGGTTTTTATCAATATATTCCTGCCAGTATGTTTCAAGATCCACAAGGGTAAAATCGGCGGCTTCAACTGTATCGCCACAAGTTTCGTCGCCCATTCCGGCTACATTACAAGCATCATCGCTATCACCCGTTTCGCTGTCCTGCCCTTCCTTTCCCAGAATGGCACTTTTTATGGAAATTGTTTTGGGCTGCGGTTTTCGTTGTGTAGCTACCTGCTGTGTCTCCTCAGCCTGTTTGACGGGTTTCTCCGTTTGATAACCGGTATCGCTATGAGCTTCGGCAACTATAATCAGATCATTTCCTTCCGATTCCGTTAACTCATGGGTATCAACTTTTTTTTTTAGCTGATTAATTCCACACAGGCTGATGAGCATCAGTTCAACGTGCAACCTCTGGTTGCTACTGTGCTTAAACGAAATATCGGTTTGGTTGATAATTCCCAATACTTCGATTAGAAACTCAGGAGTGCATTTCTGCGCTACTTTAACGTAATTCTCGGCAATGGCTGCGCCCACCTCTAACATTGGTGCGGTTTGAGGATCCTTGCAGATAAGCAGGTTGCGGAAATGAGTACTTAACCCATTGATAAACTGCTGCATATCGAATCCTTTCGAAAGCAATTCGTCGAATACATTCAGAGCTGCTGGATATTCGCCTGCCAAGAAATTTTCTGTTAACGAAAAGTAGTATTGATAGTCAAGCACATTAAGGTTCTCAATAACCTTTTGATAGGTAATGTTATTCTCGCTGAAATTGACTACCTGATCGAATATGGAAAGCGCATCACGCATGGCCCCTTCGGCTTTTTGAGCTATGATATTCAAGGCCTCAATCTCATAATTAACACCTTCCTTGGCAGCAATATCCTGCAAAAATTTTACAATATCCTCTACCCTAATCCTGTTGAAATCAAATATTTGGCAACGCGAAAGGATGGTGGGTATTATCTTGTGCTTCTCTGTGGTGGCTAATATAAAAATGGCGTGTGCCGGAGGTTCTTCCAACGTTTTCAGGAATGCGTTGAAGGCAGCTTGCGACAACATGTGAACCTCGTCGATAATATAAACGCTGTACTTGCCAATTTGAGGTGGAACCCTTACCTGTTCTATTAAATTCCGAATGCCTTCAACGGAACTGTTGGATGCGGCATCGAGTTCGTGAATGTTGAACGAGCGCTGGCTAATAAACGCTTTACAACTCTCGCACTCGTTGCAAGCCTCGAAATCGGGGGTAATATTAAGACAGTTAATGGTTTTGGCAAATATTCTGGCACACGTTGTTTTACCCACACCCCTCGGACCGCAAAACAGGTATGCCTGAGCCAGCTGGTTTCGCTGAATGGCATTTTTCAGTGTTGTGGTAAGCGACTGCTGGCCTACTACGCTACTAAACGAAATAGGCCTGTATTTCCGTGCCGATACAACAAAATTTTCCATTGTGAAGTATTGAATAGAACTTACAAATTATGTTAGAAACGCATACAAAGTTAGTAAAAATATGGGGGAAGAAAAGGTTAATTTATTAACAACCCTAACGGTAAATCTACCCTATGGTAGAGAACCCCCATTGAACTATAGTGCCATGCCATTAGCATTTAAACCCTGAATATTAGGATTGATAAGGCGTAAATCGATGTGCTTTTTATTATACCTCTTTTGATACCTTAATAAACACTCCTTACCAACAGGTTTAGCGATCCAAAACAACCATAACCACCATCAACATTGGTAAAGGGTGGTCTATAGGTGTTGGGCTTAAAGAAAACATTGGGCGATGTAACGTATGCCGATAGTTTTGAGTCATATGCGTAAATGGCAAGCACTGCATCGCTGCTAAGGTTGCCGTTAAATTTGAGTGTAATAGAAGTATTCCCGCTTTGCGCTTTCATTATCCTTGTAAAGACAGGCATGAATCCTGAAAACAGGTAAATATCGTAGAGGGCAGCGGTTGAATCGGCCACGATGGAAAAGTGCAAAGCATTGCCCGATACTGAAATAAAATCATCTTCAATTACAGGAACTTGGGGAACCGTGGTTGTTGCCGTAAGTTCTGGGAAACCGTCTCTATAACACCGCAAGGAATATGTGTTGCCTGCCTGAGGGCTAAAATCTATGGGGCGGTAAATGGTAGGGAATTGCTGCGTGCTATCGTAAGCAAATGTAAACGATTGGATTGGTTGTCCGTCCTCCATTAATGATACTTCAATATCAGCATCTTTCAGCGAGGTTGTATCTATCTCAGAGGTAACCGCTTGCATCAGTTGATTAAGGAGAACGAATGACATGGGTATCCCGTTAGCTGAATCGGGGCGGATAACACCCAGAATGTTCAGCGCGGGTTCAAACTCTACCTCTTCGATAAACTTGGGCTGAGGCCCAAGTAAAAAATCGAACCAAAATTCGCTGTTGCACGATGAGAATAGTGCTATGGCAGCGATAAACAGGCTTTTGAAAAGATGCTTTTTATTCATGACGTTGTTTTTTCGTGTATCCAACGGTTTAAAACTTAATTACGTATCCCGCCGACACGGTGGGCATATAGTTTATTCCAACCGGAATATACTTCTTGGTACCAACAGGAAAGTACCATATCACATTCCTCCGTAAAAACAGTATATTTCCTATTGAAACGGTGTAGTACGATTCTTCTGCTTTTAGGAACTCCTGCAGTTCGACGGCAAAACCACTCCGTATGCGTTTCAGTATTCCCATATCAATATCGATAGTCCATGGTAGCCTTGCGTTGTTCTTCACATCTGAAACCCCGAAGGGGTAAAAAGCTGTGCTACCCGTTACTGGGTTGTAGTAGTTGTAAACTTGCATAGCAGGCTCAACGGTTTTGGGTAATCCGGTTAGTGCCACCAGGCTGAAGTTGTAAGTCAACCGCGGGGCAATCCGGTAGCTAACCATGGTTTTGATTGTATGGGTTCGGTCGAAGTCGAAAAGGAAAGGCTTACCATCCATAAGATGGCTGTAGCTTCGGGTACTTCTCCCCCATCCGTAGCTTGCCCAACCGGACAACTTGTGAAAATCGCCCCGAAACATTACCTCAATTCCATATGAAAGACCGCTGCCACGTTCCAACTTATCGGAGAACGAGAAGGCCTCCTGCTCACTTTGGTTCAGGTTAAACATGTAAGTAATAGGCATTTCCATGTAGTAGGCCTCCACCGATAGGCTTGATACTTTTGAAATTGGCTTGTCGAACCCCACTATGTAGTGTACCGACTTTGAAGGTGCAGTATTGCTAAGTGGATAGTAGTAATCGAGAAATTGGCTAACCTCGAACTCCTGAGTATTCATGCTGATAATGCTCTGATAGTAAACTCCCCATGCCGCCTTAAACTTCCAATCGTAGGGCCATGATAGCACCATATTCACCCGAGGCTCCACCTGCCAATCGCCGTTTAACGAATAGTTGGACAGGCGTACTCCGGGGCGTATCACAAAGCGGTTTATCTTCACCTTATCCTCAACGAATGCTGCAAGCATTGAAGGCTCTCGCACGCTTTTCCCTTTATCAATCCAATTCAAAGCAGCTCTGTTAGCGAAGTAGTAGCTATTGAATTCGACTCCCAATTTAAACGTGTTAATGGAATCCGTTTTAACGCTCAAAGATGTTTTTGCACTTAAATCGCTGATGCGGCTGGTAAATTGGGAACTGTAGCGAAGTGCCACCGTAGCATCCGTCGAATCGGGTTTATACGTAAAATCGAACGTTGACAGGTTATCTGCCGAGTGGAACGATCCGTAAAGCTGAGTGTGTAGATAGACATTGGGGCTAATTACCGATTTAAGGTAAGCTGTAGCCACCCTATTGGACCACTTATTACCCATATCGAATTGTAAATCCTCATAAATATCAATATTGAACGAGTTGTCGATATAGTTAAACATTCTCTCGGGGGCCACTTTCATATTGTCATACGCATTGAACACCTTAAGGGTCAATCGGTTTCTTTCGTTAATCCGATTTGTGTAGGATACGTTGAAATCGTAGAAATAGCTCCTGTTGCCAAAAAGGAAATAGCCGGGGATATCGTAAAAATATCTTCCGGCAACCATCATGCTGCTTTTCTCTCCCACAGGGAACTCGAAGAATAGCTTGGTATGGGTAGTGGTTGGCTCCACCTCACCGCTAAACTTATTCAGATTGCCATCCTTGGTAGTAATGTAGAGGATCGAGGCATTTCTTCCGCCAAATTCAGCCCCAAATCCGCCTACCATAACATCAATATTTTTTATGGACTGGATATTGAAAAGTCCACCGCTCTGCTCGTAGTGGTATGGATTGTACACGGCAACGCCATCTAACATCACCAGATTACCCGAGGGATCGCTACCCCTTGCAGTGTAAAGGGGAGAGAAAGGTTCGGTGCCCTGAAGCCCGGGTAGAAATTTTATGGCTTTGAATATATCGCCTCTTGCTGAAGGAATGTTTATAATGGTTTGCGCTGTTATGCGTTGTTGCGATGTTTCTACCTCCCTATCGCCTACCATATCATGTCTCTTACCAACTACAATAACATCCTGAAATTCAAATGCTTCTGGAAAAAGTTTTAGAGTTTCGAGTAGAATGCTTTTCGAGGTAATCACTACCTTTTTCTCCTGCTTTCCGTAACCAAGGTATGAAAACTCCAATACCGTTTCGCCTTTTCTCAATCCTGTAAGCCGAAAAAAACCATTGCCATCGGTGCTCACACCCTGATGCGTACCCTTTTTAACCACCGACACTCCGATAAGCGTCTCGCCTGTTTCTCCATCAACCACATAGCCAGACACAGTGTAGGTTTGAGCGAAAGAACTACAAACCAACAGGATAAAAAATTGTATGAGTAAAGCTATCCTTTTCATCATCTTAAAATTTTACTCCCATTTGAACTGTAAGGAATGGTTTAATATCGAAACCTTCGGAATAGACATAGGTTGCACTAGCCATTGCTCCAATACCACCGGTCAACCCTTTTTTGCCAAATGGGTTAATGAGGATATACTGTCCCAGCGAGTAGTCGAGCACGAAAATATCTTCGAATCCTCGATGTTTGTATTCGTTTTCATCCCACAGGTTGATTCCAAGGAAAAGTTTGGATTTTAGCGTGGTTACTAGTAGGTCCGAAAGGCGAAAGTTGAGCTGATCGTTGCTAAAGTTAAATTCGAACGATTGGAATTTCGGCTGGTTTCGGTATCTAAGGCTGAAAGCCTTACGGAAAAACCGCTTTGACGATTCGGGACGTGCAAAGATTATTTCGCCATCCACAAGCCAGGCATCTATCCACCACGAGACTTCGAGGCTGGGCATTAAATTCTTTTTAAGTGATTGGGAACCAAGGTAAAGGTTTGGTAACCCACAGAACCCATCGTTACCGGGACATACAGAAAGTTTTACCAGATCAGCCGAGAAGTGCTGTTTCCATACATCGATGGAGGCAGAATATCCCTCCTTTGCACCGGATTTAAAGCCTTTGGGTGCAGCATACTCCTCGTAGATAAGGTTTCCAATCGATTGGTAAGTTCTGCTACTATCAACCTCCGAAACCGCTATCATGGCTTGCGTTACGTACTTTTTTGAAAAAAATTGGCTACGGGCAGTTAAGGTAAACTCCTTTATTGTCAACTTTAATTCTCTGCCTAACGCATTGCCATCATCATGAGAGAACAATGCACCTATTTCATCAGCAAGCGGTTTCTTTATGGCTATATAACGATCGACAGGGACATATAAATACTTTGTACTTTCGTACACTCCCAAGAATTTTGGATTCTCTTTACGCTCATCTATAATGGTATCAATTTTTATCCCATTGACAGGTTCTTTAGGATGGCCAAAATCTACGAGCAGTGAATCGTAGATCATACGCTGTGAGTATAGATTGCTTTGGAATAGGGTGAAAAGCAATAGTAAAAAGGGTAAGCGATGCATTGACTGGAAGCGTTTTTTTATGCGGTGATTAACAAAATATATGCCATGGTCTTTTACAAAGTATGACATGGATTGGGAGTATGCGGAATGCGTATATTAGAAGGAATTTAAAGCCATTGCTCTAAAAAAGATCAACGGAGATATTCTGAATAAAGGCTGTGAGGGTTGTCTCACGTCCTATTTTTGCCTCGGTGAGAAGCATCAGGACATTCACTTCTTCCCCGTCGTTTTTCGTAATGGTAATCTCCCGCCTTTCGCCAGTAATGGCCTCTTTTTGAGGATCTAAATAAGCCGCTAGAAACTCATCTTTATCGGTGGCATCAGGAGGGAATAGAATTCTAATGCTTTGCCCCAGCACATCTGCCTTATCAACCCCGAAAAGTTCCTCTGCCGCATGGTTGAAAAATTGAACTATTCCATCCTGATCGGTCGTTATAATGGCATCGAGGAAGCCCTCCAATGTTTTCTCGTTACGTATTTTTACCTTTTCAATCTCTTTAAACTGATTTTTTATATCCTCTTTCGCCTCTCTCAACTTACGATTGAGTTCCACCTCATTCTTGCGAAGCATTTCCTCCTGTATTTTCAACCGTTCGGTTTGCTCCTTGGTTTCAATCTCCATCAACTTTTCTCGGGTTATATCGTGTCCTATGAATACTATTTTGGTCACCTCTCCGTACATATCGTTCACAGCAGTGTATGTTCCCCTAAACCATCTCTCCTCACCGGATCGTATAATATTTTTCAACTGCCCTTCGAATGGAATGCCATGGGTAACATCATCCCAAATGGATTCTATGGTTTTTCTGTCGTTGGGGTGAAACAAATCGAAAACCGTTTTGGACTTCGATTCGGTGAGGTTATACCCAAAAACTTGGTGGAACTTATCATTAATATCAACGATGTCACCCGTAGGTGCAAACTCAACTTTAATGCTTGATCTGTTTAAAGCTTCAATTTGTCCTTCGTAGTCCAGGCTTTGGTTTTTCTGATCTGTAGTATCGATGCCCAGGAATAATACTTTATCAACTCCTCCGTGGATATTACGCACGCAGGTGTATGTGGCAATGGTCCATAAGTCCTTCCCATTTTTTGTAACGTGCTTCATATCGCCCTCAAAATGATGTCCGCCCTTTGCAAGGCTATCCCAAATCTCATCAAACCATACCCTGTCCTTTTTGTTGACGAACATTGAAATATGCTTCCCCTCAACCTCTGAATTGGATGAATACTCCAGCTTATGAAGAAATTTTGTATTGGCATACTGAAGGATTCCGTTCACATCGTACTCGGCCCTAATAAGGGTATGGTTCACAGAATTGTTAAAGCTGATAAACTTTTCTGCCTGGTGTGCTGCCTCCTCTTGCGTAGCCTGCAACTCTTCCATATTCTGCCTCATTTGTTCCTCTTGAGCCTGCAGCGCTTCAGCTTGTTCGCGCGATTCCTTAAGCAGTTTAGCCGTTCGAAGGTTAATCTTAGCGCTGGATATGGTTGAGGCTATACTCTCGGCAACTTTTTCAATGAATTCAACGGTATATTTATCGAATACGTTAAACGAAGCCACTTCAATTACTCCATGAATTTCATCGTTTACAATAAGCGGTACCAAGATTAGATTCCTGGGATTTGCCTTGCCCAACCCGGAAGTGATGTTCAGATACGAATCGGGAATTTTTGTTAGCACACTGGTCTGCTTTTCTAGCCCACAGGCTCCGACGAGACCTTCTCCCCAATTCACCCTTTTATCGGCGTACTTACGTCTTTCGTATGCATAGCAAGCCGTCAGGTTAAAAAACTTATCACCCGGGTCGGAATCATCTAAAAGGTAAAAGCCGCCCTGATTAGCTCCAATGTATTTAACAAGATTGCTGATAATGGAGTATGATAACTCTTCAATATTTTCTTTCTGCGAGCGTAAAATCTCACCAAATAAGGCTAACCCCTCGGCTGACCAACGGCGCCGCTCATCCTCTTCTCTACGGCTAACCTCTTCCTCCTTGCTTCTTTTAAGGGTGTTCCTCAGGTTGACTATGGCTTTTCCCAGTATATCGGTTTCAGCAGGGGAAAAGTCAGCATTTATATCCCCTTCCTTTAGTTTCTCCACGAAACGGTATAGCTTACGTTGATGTGTCAACTCTTCTTCCGAAAAGGTCTCCGCTTCCGTTTTCAACTCCGAAACATGTCGTGAAATGAGGAATGAAGCTATAGCCAATAGGAAAGGTAAAAAATCGATAAAGTACGCTATGGGTTGTTTTTTATGTATTTCAATTATTCCAGAAAAAGAGAAAGGGATGTTGAAAAATAGTGCCTGAATGAACAAAATAGCAAGGATAACAAGTAGGCTTAGTAAAAAGACGGCTGTTGTATAGCGGGCGACAAACCATTTAGAGTACTTCCGTTGCATTGTAAAAAAATTTTGACTAAAAATAGGGATAATTTCTAAAAGAAGGGAGTTTGAATTCAAAATAAATTATCCATGCAAAATATCATGGGCAATTGATTCATTCTCTCGATACATGTTGTTCTTTGAAAACGTCTCTATTTCTATCATCAAATTGGCTTAATTACGTACGGTGCAATGGCATCGAGGGGTAGAATTTTATCCACAGCTCCCAACTTTATCGCCTCCTTGGGCATGCCAAACACCACACAGGTTTTCTCGTCCTGAGCCACTGTTTTGGCTCCGGCCTGTTTCATCTCAAGCAGGCCCTGTGCACCATCGCCACCCATGCCGGTCATAATTACGCCTACGGCATTGGCCCCTGCATAACGTGCAGCGCTTCTGAAGAGTACATCAACCGATGGGCGATGCCTGTTTACCAAAGGTCCTTCCCTGACTTCAACATAGTACTTAGCCCCGCTCCGTTTAAGCAACATGTGATAATTGCCGGGAGCTATCAAGGCGCGCCCTCTAATGACCGAATCGCCATTTTCGGCCTCTTTTACCGTAATTTTACAAATATCATTCAGCCTGGCAGCAAACGAGGTGGTAAATTTCTCAGGCATATGCTGAACGATAACAATTCCCGGAGTATCGATGGGCATAGCCTGAAGGAAAGTGGTTAATGCCTCGGTACCACCGGTAGATGCACCAACGGCAATAATATATTCGGTGGTTTTTATCATACTCAAGTTGGGTCCCGAGGCCGGCAAAACAACATCGGCAGTGAGCTTTGGCTCAACACTACGTATTTCTGTGGCTATTCTCTTCCTTTGTACCCTTGCATGGGCAGCAGCTTTAACCGCATCGCATATCCTAATGCTGGATTCTTCGATAAATGTTTTGGTGTTGAACTGGGGTTTTGTAATAATATCAACAGCTCCCAGTTCCAAGGCTTTCAGTGCTGTTTGAGTGCCTTTCTCTGTTAAGCTGGAAATAATAACAACGGGAATGGGGTGTTGAGACATAATTTTTTTAAGGAAAGTTATCCCATCCATCCTGGGCATTTCAATGTCAAGGGTTATAACATCGGGCACCTCTTCGGCAATCTTTTTCGCTGCAAAATATGGGTCGGCTGCCGTAGCCATTACCTCCAACTGGGGATCGGTGCTAATGATTTGGCTAAGGGTTTGCCTTACAACAGCAGAATCATCAACTATTAATACTCTAATTTTTCGGCCCATATACAAAAATGGTGTCAAGCGTCACAACTACCAAATTACAACAAAATATTAAAATTTTCAATAGTTCTTAGTAAGCTATGTTTTCTCAATATACTTCTGTTTTACTTCGCCTGTCTCTGTATTAAATTCTATCTTCCTTCCCAGTTTACCGCCCACACTTTTAGCCACAATGGGTATTTTCAAATCATCCAATGCCTCCATGGCGAGTTCAATATTCCTTTGTCCTATTTTAAACTGCGCTATATTGGTTTCAATAACCTCCCCTCCGCCAAAAACTTTTGCCCTAATATTACTTTTCTTGCATCCCAAGGCTATCATTTTTTCCAGAAGACGTTCTATGGCAATATTGCCGTACTTTGGACTGGCCAGTCCCTGCCCGTTCCAAAACGGGAGCATATAATGATTAATACCACCAATTTTTGTGGTTGCATCGAACAGGCAAACCGCAACACAGGAGCCAAGAATAGTACTCACAATGTGCGGTTCATTGCTGGCAAAAAGCGACGAGGGATACAGGAAATGGGTTTTTACGTCTTCCATTACAAATCCCATGTTTAAAAAGTTTCCTCCTCTGTATCAAAAAAGGTTTCGTTTGCCTCCGAAGCTAAATCCGATGTGAAAGATTCGCTCTCGGGGATTCGGATGGTGAAACAGGCACCTTTTCCAATTTCGCTCTGAATATCAATCTTGCCATTCAGCATTTCGATTATTGCCTTATTCACCGACAAACCCAGCCCATGCCCGCGATTGAGCGAGTTTATGCCCGAATCGAGCCTTTTAAACCTATCGAAAATGATTTTTTGATTCTCCTTGCTGATACCAACTCCATGATCCCTCACTGAAACCACAAGGTCGTCCTTATCTATTTTTGCCACAATTTCCACAACACCCCCTTCAAAGCTAAAGTTTATTGCATTGCTTAGCAGGTTTGCCAGAATTAACTTTAACTTTTCGGGATCCGTTTTAAATAGAAATGGTTCCTGATTATCTGTTTTTATGTCAAATTTAAAATCAACGTTCACTTTCTTCCTGCGTGCCTCATACTTAAATGAGTCCAATACGCTATCAATGACATTTTCAATATTGGTATAGATTATCTCAGGAAATATTTCACCCGCCTCAATCTTAGCCGCCACAAAAATGTTACGAAACTGAAAATCAAGGGTGAATGCCTCTGAATGGATCAGCGCAACCATGGAAACCACCTTTTTCCAATTCTCCTTATCCACCGAGAGTATGGCTCTTGATAGCCCCAAAATGGAGGTAAAAGGGTTGATAATCTCATTGGTAATATTGGAAATGAAGTGGCTTTTAAGCGCCTCCGATTCGCCTAACTTCTTATTGGCTATCTTCAATTCTTCGTTTAGAGTTTTCAACTCCTTCACTGCTATCTTGTTCTGTTCAAATCGCCGTTTCAACTCGTCCAGCAGTTCGTCATCAGTTATTTTATGTCCCATATCAATAAGTTTTTTTGCAGATAGAGTTTTATTAATAAAACAATACTTATTAAACGCTTAACATATAGTTATACTCGTTGAAAGATCGTAGGTTTTAGCTGTTTAAGAGGAACGTTCATATTCATTATCGATTCTGAATGACCAAGGAAGAAGTACCCCCCCGGGCGGAGTTTAGCACATAGTTTATTGATAACATTCTCCTGTGTCGCCCTGTCGAAATAGATAAGAACATTCCTACAAAAAATAACATCGAAAGTTTCGTTCAGGTTGTAGTATGAATCCATGAAATTCAGCCTGCCAAATTTTACTTTTGCTCTCAAAGCCGCAACAATCCTCACAGTTGGATTTGTTCTGTCTTTGCTTCTCAAAAAGTACTTCTTTTTGATGTTCATTGGTATACCATGTACCCTCTCCTCTTTGTAAATGGCATCTATTGCCTTCTGAAGAGCCTGAGTTGAAATATCAGTTCCAATGATACTAAAATCAAAACGTGGATGTTTTTCTGCAAACTCACTAAGAACGATGGCAATGGTATATGCCTCTTCACCTGTGGAACTGCCCGCACTCCATATTTTAATATGTGGAAAAGTATTTCTTGGTCCTATCATTTCCGGTAAAACCACTTCGTTAAGAAAGTCGAAATGGACCTGCTCGCGAAAGAAATCGGTTTTATTGGTACTAACCACATCCAGCATATGGATTATCTCGTTATTCAAACCTTCCTTGCTAAATAAGTAGTCAATATACTCTTTGAAATTAGTCATACTTAGTTCTCTCAACCTCTTGTGAAGTCGGCTTTGTAGCATAATCTTTTTAACAGGCGGCATTTTAATACCGCTTTCTCTATAAATAAAACTGCTAAGCTGATCAAACTCTTGCTGAGTGAGAATAGCCTTGTAAATCTCGTTTGGCATGGGTTTGTTCATCAACAACTACTAATTTAATTCAACTTACACGTACACATCATCTTAAAAATCGTATTGTACCATTAACAGTACCCTGGCATTGGAAGCAGATTCTGCATTGATTACTTTACCTTTAGCATTAATATCGTTTGTTCCAATGGCAGCAACAGTGTACTCTAATTCAGCAATAATTGAGAAACTTTTATTCCTATATGTGAAATTAGGTGCAATACGGTAGGCATAGTCCACATCATACCCTCTTCCGTAAAGCGTATTGCTCGACAATTCTTGGGTTGCACCCATGTTTTTAGCATAGGCAACATAAATACCGGGCATAAATTTTTGGCCATAGGTAATGTTAGCATGTAGGAAAAGATGGTTGAGTGGAGTGTAATGCTCTCTTCCGGTCAACGAATCGATACTTGAAATGGCATATCCGCCAAACATCAAATGATCGCCAAGATTTTGGCCCCAAATTCCCTTTACTTTCGCAGTGAACAAATGGTTCTGATATTTAGCATACAGCATTCCCGATAGCGAATTAATCCTTTCCTTCGTTTTATAGATATTTCCCGGATCAGTAATGGAAGTAGTATATAGTTTGGGTCTTAGGCTTTTAAAATCCAAAGCAAATCCTGCAGTTATGCTTTCATGCTTTGCCTGCAATTGCGCGTGTAGGTTGGGTACAATGCCATTGCGCAGATATGTGGTGCTATACCCATCGGGTCCAAATCCTTTATAATCGCTTTGCGTAAGGGCCGATAAGATAAGACGTATCGATGGGCTGATATTTTGTTTTAGAGTAATTTGAGGGCTTCTGTTAAAACTTTGGAACGGCGACCCGGTATTCAATGCAGCAACGTGTGGGAATACTTCGGCAACGAACATTGGGTGCCACGTGAGTCCAACGTCAAGTTCTGTTCCTGACTCCCATGTAAAGCGCGAAAAACCATGCCTAAACCTCAGGTGAACCTGGGTGTTGTTGGTTCCCGTAAAATCCGCTTCCACAAATACGCTCGATTTTGCGTTGAAAATTTTTGGCATTTTAACCGATGCGTTCAGTCGTGTACCCATGGCCAATCCATTCAGGTTGGGAGCAGCATTAATATCCTCTCCATTCGCATCTAATAGTGGGGGTTTTGGGTAAAGAGTTAGCAACCCATCGAGGGCATCGACATTTTGTCTTGTATCCAGCCAGTAATCAAACCTGAAAAAACCGCCGAAATGGACATGCGGTTTTTGTACAGTAGTTGTATCTTGAGCTAATAGAAAACTGGGAAAAAAAAGTGGTATTAGAATGAGAAAATAAATTTTATTCTTCATGTGTTTCTGGTTATTGATTAATGGGCTGTTCAAAAAGCCCTCGCACGCATTGTTAACAACAACTTTCAATTGCTTTTTGAACAGCCCTAACCGGGATTTAAAAAAATTATTAACTCCAGCCTTAACCTAAAAATTTAATCCCGGCAAATGAGAACAAATACTCTAAATTACTTAATATTAAAGCATTTAATTACCGATCTCCTCTATTTCTGTTGTTTTCTCAGTTTCTTCTGTAGTATCTTTCAGCGTGCTTATCTCATCTGTTGAAAATACTGCATCCATGTTAAGAATCATGATAAACTTCTGGTCGATATTAGCCACTCCTTCAATGAATTCCGATTTGTACTTGCTACCAATACTTGGAGGGGGTAAGATTAACTTTTTATCTATTTCCAGAACCGCCTGAACTGAGTCAACCAATGCACCAACGTTAATGGACTCACCATCTACTTCGATATCAAGAACAATTATACACGTATTGGCCGTGTACTCCGTAGCAGTCATTCCAAACTTTAAACGGGTATCTACTACGGGCAGAACCGATCCCCTAAGATTTATAACCCCTTTCATGTAATTAGGAGCTTTAGGAACTTCCGTTATCTTAGTCATTTCCAGAATATTAAGCACCTTGCTAACGTGTGCTGCAAACTCTTCATTCCCAAGTCTAAAGGAAAGGTAAGAGTTTATCTTCGATAGATTATCCTGTTGCATATGATCTCCTCCTTTAAGTAATAGTCTGTTATCTGGGTTATAATAGTTAGTCTTCCTTCATGGTAAACACTTCATGCTTGGCAAATAGCTTGATAATTTTGTTTGTATCCATCACTAAAGCTACCGTTCCATCGCCAAGGATAGTTGCACCGGAAATCATATCCTGTTTTTTGTAGTATTTTCCCAAAGGTTTAAGCACTGCCTGATATTCACCGATTACCTGGTCAACAATAAGGCCTACCCTTTTCTCCTCAAAATTCACAACAATAACTTGCTCAAGTTTTTCTGCACTATCCGGGATATCGAATTCTCTACGGACATAAAAAAATGGAACCTGCTGGCCATCAAGAACTACAACATTATTGAAAGTATTTACAATCTTCTCATGCTCAATGGCATAAATCTTATCAACCATTAACAATGGAATAATAAAGAACGTATCTGACACTTTAACCAGTAAACCATCGATGATGGAAAGAGTTAATGGTAATTTGATGGTTATGGTTGTTCCGTAGCCCAATTCAGAATCAATTTCAACCTCGCCCCTGATATCCGATATCTTTCTTTTTACCACGTCCATGCCAACACCTCTGCCCGAAAGATCGGTAACACTGCGTGCAGTGCTGAATCCAGGTAAAAATACCAGATCTAAAATCTCACGTTTCGTAAGTTTCCTTTCAGCGGAAATGATTCCTTTGGCAATGGCCTTTTCGTTTATCATATCCGGATCGATTCCGGCACCATCATCACTAATCTGAATCATCACATTTGCTCCTGAATAGAAGGCTTTCAAACTCACCTTCCCCTGCGCTGGCTTACCCCTTTTCAAGCGTAACTCTTTGTCCTCTATGCCATGATCGAGGCTGTTACGTAAAATATGCATGAGAGGATCGGCCAGGTTTTCAATGATAGTCTTATCAAGTTCTGTCTCAGCGCCTTCGGTTATAAAAACTACTTCTTTTCCCAACTCCTGTGATAAATCTCGAATCAAACGCTGAAAACGTGTTAACATGTTCTCAATGGGAATGAGAACAATGCTAAATGCTATATCCCTCAGCTGGCGCGATAGTTTTTGTACATTTTCGGCTATGGGGAGCAAACCCGGAGTGCTATTCTCTTCGGCAAATAAACTCAATCGGGCCTGGGTTGTAACCAGTTCGGAAACGAGGTTCATCAGCTTATCTAACTTGTCGGCCGACACCCGGATACTACTGATTGAGGTTCGTTTAGCATTGGGTTGATCCTTTGAAAACTCTTTGATCTTCTCGCTTAGTTTCTTTGAGATCAGGTTTTTTGATAAATTTTGAACTGTGGTTAGTCCAATATCCTTTTGTGTGGCTGCAAGCCTGGTAAGTTCACTAACAAACAGCTCGTCGGCCAACAGGTTAAAGTCAGCAATTTCCTGTATTTCAAGAGTGGAATCGTGTTCCACAAACATGAATACATCGCTGATATCATTGACGTTAGCACTAGTTGCAATAAGCACCTCCCAGTAGGTATAACAATGCTCAGGATTTAATTCATCCAAGGGAGGCACTTTGTTTAAATGGGCAAATACTGTAACCTGTCCAATGGAATGGAGTTCCTCAATAAGGTAAAGGGGATTAGTGCCGTTGTCGAATATTTCATGTATTGGTTCAAAACTTATATAGTAAGTTTTCTCTTTCTTTGATTGTTCCTCATCGGGGCTATTTTTATGCCATTCATTAGTGACATTTGTTGTAATTACAGGCTCTTCCGCAGTTAACAATTTTACTTTTGAAAGCAGTTCATTGTGATTGGCAATAACGTTAGCATCGTTATAATTCTCCTCATCGAGCAGGCATTTAAGATGGTCAACGGCTGCCAGAGTGACGTCGAGAACTGCACGGGTAACTCTAAGTTTACCGTTACGAATCAGGTCGTATACCGTTTCCATCTCGTGGGTAAAACTGTCTATCATGTCGAAGCCAAACATGCCGCTATTACCCTTGAGGGTATGCATCACCCTGAACACTTGCTGGATTAACGTTGAATCCTCCGGATTCTCTTCCAATGCCAACAAAGATTTTTCCAACCCTTCGAGGAGGTCAACGGCTTCCTCCACAAATTTCTTTTTAAAGTTTTCCATCACCGTATAACTTTATTAAGAGCAGCGATTAGTTTGGCAGGAACAAAAGGCTTAATGATCCAGCCCGTAGCACCAGCTTCTTTGGCCTCCATCTTTTTCGCAGCCTGCGATTCAGTAGTCAGAAACAAAATGGGAATTCTCTGGTACGCAGGCATTTGTCGCACCTGTCGGATTAACGTAATGCCATCCATCTCGGGCATATGCAGGTCGGTTATGATAAGGTCAATATGCGATCCATCCAAAAATTTTAACGCATCGACACCATCATTTGCAACAAGCACTTTATACCCTTCGGTCTCGAGGGTGAAGCTGACCACTTCGCGAATGCTTTCAGAGTCGTCCACTATGAGGATTATTTTTGCCATACTATTAAGGGTATTATGCGCTATTTATTGGTTGATAAAGATAATAAAGGTCTAAAACCAGTTTTTTCAAGGAATGCTTCAATATCAGGCGAGAGGTTGAATTCTACCATAGTCGCTTTTTTTAGGGATTCGGCATCCCAGATAAATCTTTGCAATAACTGGAGGATGCTAAGATCAACAGCAACCACATCGCTTAATCTCAATGTAAACTTTTCGAACGCTTTAAGGTTTTTTAAAAGGAAATCCCTCACTTGCGATGAATTTTCGACCGAAAGCTCTCCTCCCAGAATAAGGATTACCTCCTTATCCTTATTTTCTCTCCCTTTTCCGGGGATAGCTTTAAGGTTAATCTTGGATTTAACACTCATAATCTACGGCGGATTCAAGTCACAAATGCAACTTTTGGTTAAACAATAATCTATTCATTACAAATATAGGGTTTTCGTAATCAAATCTCTTTCTGGGTCTCTTGTTTAGTTTAGTCTCCACCTGTTTTACCATT
>Ga0209719_1000082_pt1 | contig 129513 bp, 102 predicted proteins | sample AD_JPNAS2_MetaG_FD_184421 | JGI IMG/M metagenome (GOLD analysis project Ga0209719, IMG submission 184421) | Active sludge microbial communities of municipal wastewater-treating anaerobic digesters from Japan - AD_JPNAS2_MetaG (SPAdes) (version 2) | ecosystem: Engineered > Bioreactor >...
CAAGTCACCCGCCAGAAGGACGACGGTCATCAAACCCCGATCCTGACTTCCCGGCGCGATCTCTCGCCCGCTCAAGTCGCCTACCGCATGTTCAACCGCTGGAGACAAGAGAACTTCTTCAAAGTGCGACGTGAAGTCGCTCACGTAACTGTTTAAGTATGAGAACCATAGATTAAACCTGCAGTTCCGTCTGCAGTAGCTCCACCGGCACCGGCGCGACTGGTAACGGTCGGGTCGGAAGCTGCCGGGACAACATACCCCCCCTCGCTGGAGGGAAGAGACAACCGTGAGGGAGTCTCCGCGACTGCCAGCATCAAGGCGGTCGGGGGGTCAGGCTGGATGACACGCCCAATACATAGTGAACTGCCGCAAGCATCGTTAAGTTTAACAAGCCAAAGATGCTGATCAGGCTTGAACCAAAAGGTACGCAGTCGGTTGCCTCGCTTTTTTATCGGGGCACACGGACACCCAAGATTGCCGGTGTAAAGGCAGGGGCTAAATCATCCATGTTACGGGAACGAAACACGGTAAACCCACTACTTCGCCTCCCCGGAGGCAGGCCGCATCGCAAGACCGGCTGTTGGAGTGCTGGGCAAAGGATCGCTGGACCAAGCGAAAGCCGCTCGGTAATCGAGCGGATAGGGGCGGTCAGATCGCCCCGCCGCGAAAGCGGGCAGACTTCCAGCAGGTTGCGCGTCACGAGAACGCAGGCAGAACCTTCGCGCGGAGGAAATCGCAAATGAACGTGGACTCGTCCACGTGTGCATCCTCCGGCCCGGCCCAGCACTGGGAGCAGATCGACTGGAACCAGTGTCGAGACCAGGTCAGAAGGCTGCAAGCCCGTATCGTGAAGGCCACACGGGAAGGTCGCTGGGGCAAGGTGAAAGCCTTGCAACGGCTGCTGACCCACTCGTTCAGCGGCAAAGCCTTGGCTGTAAAACGGGTGACGGAAAATCAAGGCAAACGCACCGCAGGCGTGGACCACGTTCGGTGGCACACTGCGGCAGCCAAACTCAAAGCAATCGGATTGCTGAGACGTCGAGGATATCAACCACTACCTCTGCGGCGGGTTTATATCCCAAAGGCCAACGGAAAACGGCGAGCTCTCGGTATCCCGGCCATGATCGACCGCGCCCAGCAGGCGCTACACCTGCAGGGTCTGGAACCGATCGCCGAAACCCTGGCAGACCATCATTCCTACGGCTTCCGGCCCAAACGCTCCACCGCCGACGCCATTGAGCAGTGCTTCAAAGTGCTGAGCAAGGCCGATGCCCCAGAGTGGATTCTGGAAGGCGACATCAAAAGCTGTTTCGATCAAATCAGCCATGCCTGGATGCACCAGCATATCCCGATGGATACTGAGGTGCTTCGGAAATGGCTCCAAGCTGGTTACGTCGAAGAAGGAACCTGGTTTCCCACCCAAGCGGGTACTCCGCAGGGGGGAATCGCTTCGCCTGCCCTGGCGAACATGACCCTGGATGGACTGGCCGAACTCCTGAGCCAACGCTTCCTTCGGAAGCAAGTGGACGGCGTTCGCTCCTGCCCCAAGGTCAACCTCGTGCGATATGCCGATGACTTCATCATCACCGGGAGTACCAAGGAACTCTTGGAGAATGAAGTCAGGCCGCTGGTCGAGCAGTTCCTGCATGACCGTGGTTTGCAGCTCTCACCCGAGAAGACACGCATCACGCATATCAGCGAAGGCTTCGACTTCCTCGGCCAGCATCTCCGGGCCTTCGCGGGGAAACTGGTGATCCAGCCCTCGAAGAAGAACACGCACGCGTTCTTGGAGAAGGTCCGCCAACTCATCAAGGACAACGCCAACGTCGGTCAAGCCGTCTTGATCAAGACACTCAACCCCGTAATCCGGGGTTGGGCGACCTATCACCGGTATGTGTCGGCGAAGGCGACCTTTGAACAGGTGGACCATGAGATTTGGCAAGCGTTGTGGCGATGGGCTAAACGCCGACATCCCCAAAAGAGTCCCGATTGGATCAGGAAGCGATACTTCCCCTCCATCGACTCCTTGAGTTGGGTGTTTGCGGTTGATACTGGTGAGCGGTTGGAGACGGACCAAATCATCTGGCGCAGACTGGTCAGAACGACGCGGATTCCGATTCAACGCTTCATCAAGATTCGAGGGGAGGCCAATCCCTTCGATCCCGCATGGGACGACTACTTTGAAGAACGTGCGTTCTTCAAGAAATTTGGCATCTCTCGCCGCCAAGCAGGGATTAAGCCGTCGTGCCGGACCGGTCCTGCTGACGCAGGGCTTTGAATGCGGCTCGAGCCGTATGCGGTGAAAGCCGCTTGTACGGTTCCAAGGGGAGAGGGCGGCCGCAAGGCCATCCTCTCACCCGACTACCTTCGCGATGAGTTTGCGCTCGATGCGCTGGTGGAGTACGCGGTAGTCCCGGACGATCCCAACCGGGAGGTGCCCAACCCGGTGTGGGCCCGCCTGGATGCGCTACTGCACCAAGCCCGCGCCCAATTCGATCGGCTTCAGGCCCAATACGGGTTGGAGGCCTTTGCCAACGTGGAGCGGCAGCGTCGGACCATGCGCGGGTTCAGGACCGCCCACAGTACACTCGCGCGAGAGATCGGCGAGGCCTGGCAGCCAATCCTTCAGTTGGAGGCTCGCCGCGCCAAGGTCCCCCGCCGCGTGCCGGTGCAAAGCCTCACCGCCCAACCGGTGGTGAAGCTGGCGCCGGAAATCAAACACCTGACCAACCTGATCAAAATGGTCGCCTATCAAGCCGAGAGCCAACTCCTTGATGCCATCGCACCTTACTACGCTCGCGCCGCCGACGAAGGTCGCCGACTGCTCCACGCCGCCTTCCTGGGTGCGGCGGATCTGGAGGTCACCAAGGAAGAGCTTCGGGTGACACTCCGCCCCCAGAGCTCACCGCATCGTAGCCGAGCGATCGCGGCCCTCTGCCAGCAACTCAACACACTCAACACCGCGTTCCCGGGCTCCCGCCTGCGTCTGCACTATGCCATCCAAACCCCGGCTTGAGAAGAAAAGCGGACATTTCTTGATGGCCCTATGTCAGGAGTTCTGGACTCAGCACTCTCGCATTGCAGGGAAACATGACGCCGATCACGGTGACGACTTGAACAACCGCGGCAGAGACAAGTACCATTTCCCGCCACCACACTCATGCAAAACCCGGTTCATCTGAGTCCGGCAATCCGGGAATAACGCTGTAAGCCCCGCACCACATAGAACAGCGCACACAATAGCGGTTGCGATGCCAACATGCGCGTCCAAGTCATACAGGCCAGCAAGCACTCCTGTTGCGGCCAAGCCGTTGACCAGCAGGACTGCAGCTGCTGGAATTGCGCTGAACGACCAAGGAATCGCATCGCGGTGCGACAAGCGGCGGAATGAAATCACGCACGCGATCGCCTCGCCAAGAGCGCCGGTCGCTGCGATCATCCAGAGCGATTGCCGCGTGAGTGCGGCCGCCAGTGCCGGCACAAGCGCGGTAACGCGCCAAAGGTTGGAAAGCATCTGATTCTGCGAATCCGCCTTCGCCAAAGCGGCAACGGCAGGAGCCATCCGAAGAATCCGGAGACTGTTGGCTGCCGCTAACCAACCGAGGACGTATCCGCTGCTAGCGTACTTGGAACCAAACATCGCCTGCATGACAGCTTCCCCGCCGAGGATGAGTCCGACACCGTAAAAAGCAGAGAAGGCGCAAACAACCTGAATCACCAGCCGATACCGCCGTCGGAATTCAATAACATCGCCCTGGACCCGAGCCATGAGCGGGAGCATGAGAGACGGAAACACGCGGGCGAAGATGAAACTGGGTGCCGTCGCCAGCGACCCCGCCAAGGCAAACGCAGCCAGGTCTGACATTGTGTAATACGAAGCAACGATAAACTGATCGCCATGAAACACGCCAAACATCAGAAGACCGTTCAACACAAGCGGCCATCCAAATCGGAGCATTCGGATGCCAAAGGCTCGGTGCCACCCCCACCGGTAAGGCCGCTGTGCCAGCAGGTGCGTTGCTAAAAGGGCGATAATGCCCTTCAACACAAGCAGTATTAGCACAGCCCTGTAGTCTGCCAACCAGCGCGCCAGGGGCCAGGCGACCGCAGTCATAATGGCCTGTGGCAATACGTTGCTCAGCGTCGAGGGCACATACCGAAAGTCACGTTCCATTCTGCAAACATCCAGATGTGTCAGCCCCTGGAAGAGTGGAAGCAAAGCGAGATACTGGAACGTCCGCACATCACCCTGAAGCCGGAATACATGCGCCAGGGGGGCGGCGGCAACGACAACCAACAGCGTACTGCACAGCCCCGCGGCAAACTGAAGAGCATGAGCGGTGGCCATGAACGGGAGCGCCGCCCCCTCCTTGTCCTGAACGAGAAAGCGCCCCATCGCCATCTTGCTCGCAAGCTCGAAGACCGTCAGGACCATCGAAAACGTCGCCGCAACACCCAGATCCGCTCGACTCAACAATCGCGCCAGGATGATGTTCCGAACGAACGAAAGGCCGTAAACGGCACACTCGCCAACGCCCAGCACGACACTGCCATGGAAAATGGAGCGCCTAAGACTCATGCTGGTTCATCGATCGCAGGCACCGCCCCGAATCTGATCCGGGCTGGTTGGCAAAACCGCGCTTATATGGGCTTCAGAAGCGAAGCGGCGATTGATCCGGGAGCCTCTTCATCCCGACAGCGTGTTGCTATCCTCAGGCTCTTCGGCATCGCCCGGTTGTGCTTTCTGGCCCGCGACGTTGCTCACCTCGGAGTTGTCGGCTTCGCGGTGGCCATAGCCCCTTCAAACATCCAGGCGAGAAGTAGCTTCCGAAAGAGAATCTCGAGGGCATGAGGCACGCTGTTGCGTTGCTCAGCAATGCGCCTCTGTCGGGAGACACGAGAAGCATGCAGCCCTACTGAGCGTGCCTCAGTCCTTGCTCCACGCAACCCTTGCCGCCTTGAGGGCGGCAGACCAGTTCAACTTGCCGAGCCCGCATATTTCACACCTCAACACCGCATAAGGCGGTCTGACTACAGATCTCTTGACATAGCTCCCATCGTTCACGGCGTTTTCGCCCATAGTTTGCATTCTGGCTATGCAATCGACTCTTGTGCTTCCTTGACGAATCTTCTTCGAATGCGTGACTATCCGAAGACGGTTATCGAATTCCGCGAGCGCCTCGCTACAGAGGAAGCCTGTCGAGTATACCTGGCATCCCTGCGTTGGCCAGAAGGGTTTGTCTGTCCGCAATGCAGTGGACGCCGTGCCTGGGCAATGCAGCGCGCTCTGCGTTGGCGTCGAGACTGTGGGTATCAAAGCTCCGTCACCGCGCGTACTCTCTTCCAGGATACGCATAAGCCCTTACGCCTTTGCTTCGTGGCCATGTGGTACGTGACCAATCAGAAGTCGGGAGTGAGTGCTCTGGGACTGCAGAGAGTGCTGGGACTAGGCAGCTACCATATCGCTTGGAGTCTTAAGGAACAACATGCAGATTCTTGACATCCCACACATGCTCATATGCGCCGCAATCCCATCTGCCGTCCTTACCTCGAATGACTCCTCGCAGGTCGACTGCATAGGGCGTTGGCAGTGCGAGCCCTGGCCCAGTGCCTGCCACCAGGCTGAAATCGCCGCCCGCAAAGTCCCTGAATATTCCGGTAGTGAGACCGCAAGAACCATGTGCTTCACCGAAGACACTGGTGCCGGAATAGGCATTGTAGTCATGCGCGGTTCCGTCATCGTAACTCAACCTGGTTCCAATCGTTCCTGCGCAGAAATACAGATTATTGTAGGAAACGTTGTTCGTTCCGGCGCTGCCGACCATGTTGCCGAGACGGAAACTGTTGCCTCCTGTAGAGGGCAAAATCACAGTATTGTTATAGTAGAGACAGTTGCTGTGCGTCTCTCTCGTCCAACTCGTGATAGCCCCGTTACCAACGTAGCCGCCCGCCTGACCAGTATTTGGATAACGGGACGTCCAGTAGATCAGGTTGCCATAGAAGGCGCACCCAGTTGCATTCCCAACCACAATGACCCCTGTTCCCTCAATATCCTCCCAGATGTTGTGCCGAAATACGCAATTTGCGGTTCCCATCCCATAGAGACTCACGCCCTCGCTGTGCTGTGAAGGGTGGCTTTCGTTTCTCGCAATGAAGCAATGCTCGACCAGCAGATTGCTCAATCCGCGGAGCAGGAAGGGGCAGCGCCCATTGTCGCGAATGCACAAGTAGCGGAACGAAAGCGCAGATTGCCCGGATGTCGCGTAAATTCCGTCGTCGGATGGGCTCGCGGCATCGTCAGGCCCGTTTCCAATGAACTCGGCGTATTGGATCGTGACATGATCGCCGGAAATGGAAGCGCCTTTTCCTGCAGAGGGTGGATCCACGACGAAGCCATAGCCGTTCGTCCAAGAGGCCCTCTCCTGGCCGTCTATCAACCAGTAGTCGGTGGTCACGGTGATGCCACCCCACGTCGCGCTGCCATCACCGTAAGAATCGATCCACCCCACATCCGTCCCGTGATCGGTGCGTGTGGCCTTCCTAATGATGATCAGGTTCGTCCCGTTCACAGGGGTATTAAACCTGTGTGCCCCGTAATCCCCATCGGCCACATAGTAAGTGCTGCCCCGCAGGAGCGTGCTGGGCAGGTTGCTATACGCATTCACCCAGTCCATCCCACTTGCCGACCCAGCCGCGCCTGATCGCACATAGAAATTTGCGGCCTCTGCGTTCGTGAGAGCCAGAAGAGCCAGGGCCAGGACGCGTGCGGCATGGCCGACACACCCCATGGTCCGAAAGCCGCGGCTGAAAGCCTGCCCGGGACGCAGTCCAGCGCTTACGCCAATTCTGATCATGCCAACCTTTTGGCAGAATCTGCGTTGGCTGGCAACGAAATAAACGCGACAGAATGCGCCGGCTGGCCAGTGCCTGATCGGCGAGACGAGCCCCGCCTTTCTGTGGGGATGAACTGCCCAAGACCCACAGCCCAACCGGGATTGTCTACCAACGCGGCTGTGAAACCGGGAACTGCCATCAGCCCAACGGAGGATCCCACCACATGCCGGCTCGGAGCCAGCTGCTGGTCGTGCATCATGCTGCGCATCTGAAACTCCTGCCCCCCCGCGCCCCCAACAACGCACTCGGGCATAGATTCATCGTACCCAACCGCTCATATACTCCACCGCCAGGACCCGAAGACAATCGATCGTCCAACCCGCCATGCCGTTGTCCCGAAACCAAGTGCATTTCGGCGTACAGTCCACAAAAGCCCTCTTTCTGCCACACTCCCGTCAACATCCACCTTCTCGGATTCGCCGAGCCAGACGTGCGCTTCGGACTCAGCAGCCGAGCCCTGTGCTTCGGCCAAGCTGAACAGTCCATGGACCGACCCCACCACGGCCAGCGTGACGTACAGGTAAATGACCGACTGATCAAAGTATGAGACCGAAATGCAAGTCACCGCGTGCGTGTACAATGACACTCCCAAACTCCACATGAACAACCTCTCACCACCGACGCCCTCAACATGCCAGCGCACAATGTCTCCAACGTACTTGAACGCTACTGCAAATATGCCGACAAGCAGACACATCAGCGGCAGTCCCCCGATCACTCCCATCCTGATGTAGTAGTTCGTGATGTCACAATGGTCTTCACTCCACAGCACACCATGTGGCATCCAGTGGCGTGTATAGTCAGTCCCGGCAAACCACCACTCATTCACATGTTCAATGGAGGACCGGATCAATTCCGCCCTGTGCCATCCCGTGCTGCCACCGGTCAAATCGATGCGCGCAATGAGAAAATAGGCCGGCGCCTTCATCACGATGTCGAGCATCACGTAACCCAGTGCCATCAGTATCCACAACTGTCGCGTCCGATGCCGCCAGCGGTACCAAAGGAGGCCCATGAGCGCGATACCGACACTGACCAACGGCCCGCTGGAGTTGCAGCAAATGACAATGACCGCCGACGCCACTGCTCCCACAATCCCGAAGACCGGGTGACGATGCCTGAGGCCGATCATGACAGGGAGCATCGCGGCTCCAGCAACGCCAGCGAGAATCGGATGTGCAAACGGGCCCTGAGCGCGCACCTCTTCGCCCCGAACGGCCGCCATCTCCGGCACTCCGCCGAGCACAGCAAACAGATTTTGCCCGGTCACCCGCTCAAGGCACATTTCCAGCGCCAATGGAACAAGAAGCACCGCTGTCAACTGAAAGATCTTCACAGCGTCCTCAACTCCCCGGCAAAGGCACCGCATCAGAAAATAGACGGCAAACGCGGTGTATACCAACCCCAACCTGAAAACGAACGCCTCGCCCTTTGGCTCATGAAATGCGCTCGAGAACAACGCCCATGCCCCCCAGACCATGATCATCTTGTCGAGCGCGTTCACGCCACCCGCGATATCCTCACGGCGGATCAAGACACGGACAACGCCGATCAAGCCTAGAATGCGGATAACCGTGAAGCTCAGCGGTCCGACGTCAATCTGCTGCCCGAGGGTCATATACGACGCGCCTGCGAGCAACGAGAGAGCGGCCCAATGACGCGGCAGCATCAATAGGGCTATTGCGCTAACCGATACGAACAGAGCACCCGCGTTAGTCATTTGCGCCCAAACCGCTTTTCATGAACATGCCGTTCGACCGTTGTTGCAGGTGGGCGGATGCATCCGACACTTCCCGAGGGACCACATCAGGACAAACCACCACTTGCTGACGGTGGAACGAACGCTGTCATGCCACCGTGAGAACCAAACAGCATAGACCGCTAGCACCAGCAGGATGCGCGCCAATGCGGACACACCTTGCAGCACGCGGTACTGCAACGCCGTCCATCGGCCATGGTTCAACATCATGTAGGTCTCAGCCGAGATGCGGGCCATGATTGTGCCATACTGATCCGCCTGTGTCCGCGAACTACCACCCCCGTGGTGCACAACGACCGCAGCCGGCGCGTGGTATACCTTCAGCCCCAATCTCGCGACACGCATGCACAGATCCATGTCCTCCCCATACATGAAGTACCTCGGATCAAAGCCCTTCAGTCTCTTGAAAACGCTCGCGCGCAGCGCCATGCACGCGCCACTGACGGCTTCCACCGCTACTGGCGATGTGGCGTGCCGGGCACCCTGCATTCCCCACAGACGCGAGTTCACAAAGAGACCGCTCAGGCACTCGAACGCCAAGGCGCGATTCCAGGGTGTTGGTAGAGCCCTGACACAGCATGTCTGAAGAGATCCATCGCTGTTCAGAAGGCGTGCTCCAACAACGCCTGCATCCGCACTTCCCCGCAGCGCCGCGACCAGTAAATCGAGCGCACCCGCCCGAACCTCAGTGTCTGGATTCAAGAGCACCAACACAGGGGCACGTGCGACATCAGCCGCAAGGTTATTGCACTGCCCAAAACCGATGTTCTCGATGCTCTGAACGAACCGCACCTTTGGAAAACGCTCGGCGAGCATTTCGCCACAACCGTCAAATGAACCTCCGTCAACGACGATGATCTCCCATGAAACGCTCGGGGGGTTCATGAAAATCGACTCCAGACAGGCGCGCAAATACTCTCGTGACCGCCAATTGACGATGATAATGGACACCTCGATCATAACGACATCGCATTGGTCGCAGTCGTTCCGCCAGGCCTGAGAAAGGCTCGATGCCACAACTCCAGGGACAGCAGAAGGTAAATGTGCCTTGTGAAGTTGTCCTGTCCGGAGCGGTCCCGCTCCAACATATGCCGCACGACGCTCATGTCACAGTACTCTCTTAGAATCGAGTCTGCGCTGAGGAGGCAATCATCCACCACAGGTCTCATAGACGTTCGCATCCAGCTCGCGATCGGCAGTGTAAAGCCTTTCTTTTTTCGATTGATGGTCGCCCTTGGAACCCACGTTTGCAGTGCGCGCTTGTGAAGGTACTTTGCCGTCAGACGTTTCAACTTTAGCGCGGGGGGAAGCCGCTCGACAAACTCCACCAGCCTGTAGTCCAGGAATGGCACTCTCACCTCGAGCGAATTCGCCATCGATGTCTTGTCAGCAACCATCAACAGGTCGTCAGGCAGGCTCGCCCGAGTGTCAATGTACAGCATTTGTGACAGCGGATCTAGGTGCCTGACGTCCAGGAACAGCTCGCCGAGACGCCCAGCCGTCGGGAGTGGTGCGGCGAGATACTTGGTCTTCAGGACCCCCTTGAAAAGTCGTTGCTTCAAATCCCCATTGAAGTAGGAATATACTTTGGCAAATCGCGCCAGAGGTTCTGGTTCGCCCAGAGCACAGGCTGCGCGTTTGAGCATCTCCAGGCGCCCCGGTATCCGTGTCATCAACGTCGCCATCATGTCCGTCACGACGCGCGGGAGCCGGCTGTAGAACTGGAGGTATCTCACCCCGAGATACCGGTTATAGCCGGCCCATGGCTCGTCAGCGCCCTGACCTGTGAGGGCGACTTTCACTCGGGACCTGGCCAGTTGCGCAACAAAGAAGAACGCCGCGGCGGCTTCGTGGCCGACCGGTTCCTCCAGGTCCCGCATGTAACGTCCGTAATACTGTGCATAGTCCTTTGAGGAGATCGTCTCTGTCCTGTGTTGGCAGTCGAAACGCCGAGCGATCTCGGCGGCGTCGGAGCCCTCATTCGTTCGCTCGCCATCAGTGAAGTCAATCGTGAATGCGTGAATGTCATCCGAAAGATTCTTTCTCATGAGCGCCAACAGCGCTGCCGAGTCAACACCCGAGCTCAGAAACAGACCGACCGGAACGTCGCTTCGAAGCTGCATACGAACCGCGTCCTCGAGCAGAGCCCGGTATTCCTCGACCAACACAGCTTCTCTCTCCGTGCTGTGCGCATCCGGAACCCACTGCCAAAACCGTGTGACGCGAACGCCCTCGCGCGTGCAAAGCATATAGTGCCCTGGCGACAGCTTGTAGATGTGCCGAAACAGCGTCTTGGGTGCGGGCACGTAGCGAAACGTGAAAAGCTCGAGCAACGAGTCGAGATCAACTTCGCGGGGACAAGACGGGTGCTGGAGCAGAGCCTTGATCTCTGAAGCGAACCGCATGGTGGTTCCGCTCTCGAAAAAGTAGAGGGGCTTAATCCCGAGATGGTCCCGCGCAATGAAAACGGTTCGATGCACGCTATCCCACAAGGCAAATGCGAACATTCCATTGAAGCGTGTGACGCACTCGGTCCCCCACTGTTCATAGGAATGAACAATCACCTCGGTGTCTGACTTGGTCCTGAATTGATGGCCGTGCGCCTCGAGTTTCCTGCGCAACTCCACGTAGTTGTACAACTCGCCGTTGAAGACAATCTGGAGGCTTCCGCCCTCGTTTGTCATTGGCTGAGCCCCCCCTTCAAGATCAATGATGCTCAGGCGCCTGTGACCGAGGCCAATCTCATTGTCAATGTGTCGGCCATGCCCATCCGGTCCTCTGTGCATGAGAGCGCCGAGCATCGCCTCGATGTCACCGGGGACAATTGGCGCGCCTGATCGGTCAAAGACTCCCACAATTCCACACATGCGCTGGACGATGCCTTTCTGGATTCGATGGCTTTTGGGGCACGCCGATCGACTATGCCGTCACCCTGGCTGGCCATCGAGCGGCGATCGACCGTGGCGATTTGCACAGGCGCCAGAGCTTGCCGCGCTGTTCCCTCCTGAGATACCGCACCGTCTCGACCGGTAAGGCCAGCGGCTCACGGCGAAGCAGGCTTTGGCAGTACCCCGCGAAGGCGACTGCGCTGCCGTACAGGGGGGGCGAGTCCATGCAGTGGCGCAGGCAGCGCGCCACGAAAAACAACATTCCATAGCCGAGGGTGTAGAAGCGCTTTCCTTCCGTCATCCGTCCGGCAACGGCATTGGAGACAGCCCAACCGGTCTGTCGATGCTCGAAAGCCTGCAGCGCCGGGAAGGTGCGCGTCCGCCAGCTTCGCGCCCGGGCCATGATCTCAGCGGCCGCGTCAATGCCGCCGTAGGGCAGAGGAAGATACCCTCCGATGTCCTCATAGCAGTCCCGGCGAAACAGCTGAACTCCGCCGGCCACACTATCGGCCGCCACACTCTGACCGACAAAGCGGCCGTTCCGCAGTGTGTGCACGCGCCCGCCGCCGATGCCGAGGCGTGGGTCATGCGCAAACTCAGAAAGCAAGCGCTCGAAATAGTCCGGAGCGAGCGAAATATCCGCGTCCAGGTTTCCCACGAACTCAAACTGCATATGTTTGATTGCGGCAAAGCCTGCATGGAATGCGCGTACTTTGTTGGAGAAACATCGACGGCCGCCGTGAGGGATGTGCAACACCGTCACCGTCGCATCGATCTTCGAGTATCGCTCCGCAATGGTCGCCGTGGAATCTGACGAACCGTCGTTGACGATCACGTATCTCATCGGCGGAACAGTCTGTTTGAGAACGGATTCGATGGCACGTTCGATCAAACGCTCCTCATTATGAGCTGGAGTCACCAACACATAGCGTGTTGAAACCGATGTAACGACGCCGTTCATGGTGTCAGGTAAGAATCGCCGTGTCTGGGTCAAAGATGGTTTTCAGGATGTCACCGTTCCTCCCGCGTCGCGCCTACCGCGGGGGATGCTGCCTTGGGGCAGCAGTGAGTGGCATGTCCGTGAGCCTGATCAGGTCCATGAGTGGAACGGAGAACCTGGCGGATGCGAATACGACTCGACGATATCCGTTATGGTCTGGACCACCTGCAAGAGCGTGTGTCGATCCGAGGCGACCTGGGCGGGGCGGATTTCGCTTTGTTGAACGGGAATGCGAGTGTCGATCTCATGGGTGGTCTCGATCATGACCAGGCGCTCTTCCGCCGCAAGCTGGGCATCGACGGCGCCGATGCGTCCCCGGAAAATGCTATAGCATGACGACATGCGCTTCCGCCAAGGCGGACGAGACCGGCAAGCGAATCGATCATCCACAGGAGAAGGCTGGTCAAGAGCTCTGAGAGAGCCGTTTCACGGAAGGCCGGAGGGGCCACGGACTAGGGACAATGGGACTACAGGGCTCACAGAGGCTGTTTGCCCAGGATTTGCAACGCCCGAGCCCGCACCAGCGACAATTCCTCGCTCAGATTCACAGGAGACCCACCATGCGAAGGGGCGGATGGCCATGCAAATCCGCGATCTCCGCGATGGTGTCCACAACCTGCGACAAGGTGTGCCGGGTTTCGGACGTTTGCGTAGCTCGCGGCACGCGCTTCTGGAAGCGAATCCGGCGATCCACATCATCGAGTGTCTTCAGCATGACCAACCGGCCCTCGCGACTCAGTTCGTGATCGACCGCGCCGGTGCGTCCGCGGAAGATGCTGTAGACCGGCACTCCCAAGGCTGCGGCCTCCCGGTTCATGGTGCCTCCGCCGCTGACGACGAGGTCGGAGAAGCAAAGGAGATTCAGTCCGTCCAGAGCGTGCTCGGGGATTTTGACGCGTCCATGCGCGAACCATGCTGGGTGTTCGGCGATGAGGCGGTCGGCCTGAGCCCTGTTGCGGGGTAGCATGACGACATGCGCTCCCGGCATGGCGGACGCGCGATCCATGAATCGGGCGAACAGCACCTCGCTTTCGGGATTGTGATAGTGAGCCTCGGTCGCCGGCGGACGCACGGTGACCACGATATCGCCGTTCGGGATGCCTAACTCATCCAGGATATGCGAATCGGGTTTGAGCTTCCACACGTACACATCCTCCTTGAGACCGTGGTAAGTACGGACTCGCTCGGACCTCTGCGGCAGCGCATCCTCAGGGATCGCGTCCGGCGCCAGGATCCAATCCGGACGCATCAGCCGCGGAAAACGGGCATGCTCGTAGTCTTCGATCAAGAGGCTGGGGATGCGTAGGACATTGCAGACGATCAACTGGGAGCGCGCGCCATGGGACACAGCAAGGACCGGTCTTTCGCGCAAAACCAGTGGAGCGAGCTGCATCGCGCGGAAAACGAGCCCGCACCCTTTGGCCAGCCAATGCTTGCCGTAGTGCCGGCCCACTGCATGACACTTGAGGCCGCGCATGTTGGCCAACTCGATCACACCGAAGGCGTCGCGCATGGTCAGGAGCAACGAGTAGCCGCGGCGCTCGAGTTCTTCGATAATCGGCTCGAAGAAAGGGACATGTGGCGTGTTATCGAGATCGATCCAAATCTTGCCCCGTGCGATCTTTTGGCCTCCGACCGTGCCGGATGCAGCAGCGACCGGTGGCGCAGAGGACCGGTGCGTAGCCGGGGTCGGGTCTGACTGGCCCGATGCTCCAGAGTCACTGGGATGCACCACGACGTCATTCTCAGATCCTCTCTCGGCACCGTCGGATGCGAGAATACCCCTCACTCGGTTTTCGACCACTCTCTCCGCATCGGATGCGGAGAGGGGCGCGGCGAGGGGGGCATCTGGCGCAGCCTGCGAACCACCCGACAAGCCGGCTGGGAGCCGGCGCTCCGAGTGCGGTTCTGGCAGGTCGGACCCGGCTGAAAGCCGGGGCTCCGTTCGACAGAAGGACTGAACCCAGCGCGCCACCTCATGCGGCAGGGCGATCCACATCCTCGATCCATAAGTGCGGATGGCATATTCGAGAAGCTGGCGATAATGTCCGACTGAAAAGGCCGCGGGAGACGCTGGCTCGCCATTGAACTGGAGGTAATCGGGATGAACGTTGACCAGCACCATGCCGCCGTGCTTGGCGATCCAATCGAGCTTGCGGATCCAGATCTCGGGCGAGGTCTCGCGCAGAATCAGGAACAAGGTTGAGTCCTGGGGCAGTGTGTAGGGGAGTTCGACATAGCCGGTGCGTCGGTACGCCGGTGCGTCGGAGATCGGAGGTCGGAGGTCAGAGATCAGATCGGGGGCAGTGGAGGGCAGCAACGCTGACTGATCTCTGACTCCTGACTTCTGACCGCTGATCTCTGACCGCTGACCGCTGACCGCTGACCGAGGCACCCAAAACGGGAAAATGGTATGTTGTCCGGACGGCTGGGGTTCGAAGGGGTCGGTGTCGAAGGTCGAGGCGTCGTATTGGACATCGAGGTCGTGGAGCCAGTCGAGGTTGCGCAACATGAAGCCGGATCGGAACCCAGCAACACCCCACTCCCGGATGTACTGGTTGATCCGGGGGGCGCGTCGGGAGAACTCCCGGCGCGAGAGGAAGAGCCGTCCGTCGTGAAACAGATCGTGGACACCCACCTCGAAGCCGGCGGCGGCTATCTCATCGCGCAGTTCCGGAGTGACTTTGTAAGAGCCTTCGGGGATGAGATTGAACGAAGAGCGAAATCCTAGCGAGCGTTCGAGTTCTATCAAGGGGCGAATTTTGCGGAGGCCGGCGGGCCCTTCAACATCGTGAGTGAGAACAAACGCGAACTGCTTGCCGTCGGGCCAGCCAGGCCAATCGACCGGGGCCTTTTCGGATCCGGACAGGATCGGCCAGGTCTCCTTCACTCGAGCGCGTTTCCGCACCGCAAACCAGCGTCGGACTGCCATCCGCACCGACCACGGGATCAGCGGCTTGAGGAAGTAATAGAGGCGGTTGCGGAACATCGGAGATCAGAGATCAGAAGTCAGAGATCAGAAGTCAGAGATCAGAAGTCAGAGATCAGAAGTCAGAGATCAGAAGTCAGAGATCAGAAGTCAGAGATCAGAAGTCAGAGATCAGAAGTCAGAGATCAGAAGTCAGGGGGCAGAGATCAGAGGGCAGATTGCTCCTTGAGGATAAAGGGCTTGGGGTTGTTGATCATGCTGCCCAACATTGCGCCCACTTCGCCACAGAGCGCGTGCATTCGCGTGTGGTCGGGAACCGCCAAGTAACCGCAGTCGCGGGCAAAATCCAGCCAGGTGTCTGTTTCGGCGTTCTCGCCGTCGGAGTCGGTCAGTTTGCTAACGAAGTGGGCCTCGTATCGGCGCTTGGACCAGGCTTCACGGAGGTTGGCGCAGACCGATCGAGATGAGCGCCGGACCTGATCAGTCAGCGCATATCTCTCTTCCTTCGGAAAACTGCTACTCGCGCGAAAAACATCCATGGCCAGCGAATACGCCCTCTGATACACCATCAGATCTTTCGCTGACTTAATCTGCATCCATTCCTCCGCTTTGGCCTCCGACCTCTGACTTCTGACTTCTGACTTCTGACCTCTGATTCCCCGCTCTGACCTCTGACCTCTGACCTCTGACCTCTGCTTTAAGCCGGGCACACTTCGTCCCGGTCGATTCGCACCTGGTGCGATCTATGGCACAGCGGACATCCGCAACACCGCATTCAACTGACTCGACCCGCCCCCGCGCAGTTGCCCTCGATCGGGCCTCCACATCGCGCAACCAAAAACCACTCAACTAATCGTTGTTAAACAGCCAACGAGACATGAATCCTAAGCGCCGGTAAACCGGCGCACACCCCCGCAATGCGGGACTTTGCGACCTCGCAGCCCGCGATCGAACGGACGCCGTCCTGCCTCCAACGATCACACTGTTCGATTCGGAGCAGGACGCAATGCCAAGCAAATTTGTCGAAACCGTCAGGATATTTGTCAGTCTTCGGGGCATCGCTGGTAAAGATGGTGCGTGCGTGATCCGGGCGCGTCGCTAAACGTCCGTCTGCAGCCTGGACGGCAGGTAATTGTGATAGCGATTCAGGACGGCCCCCACCTTGGCGCGCGACTCGGCCAGGAGCGACACACACCGTTTGGCCTGTTCCTCTTTGGTCCGCTCGGACTCGACGAGCAGGAAGGTCATATCCATCAGGCCGCACACCTTGGCGGTGACGCTGGTCTGGCTGACGGGCGGCATGTCGAAAATGATGTAGTCGTAGTCGCTGGCCTTCATGGTGGGCAGGAGGTTGGCGAATTTCTTGGGAAGAATGCCCACTCTTTGGCCGTTGTTGCCGCGGAAAGACACGACATAGAGGTTGTCCTGGACCAGCGCCGGCGAGCGCTTGTCCTGTTCGAGCGCGTCGGCCAGAGCACAGGCGGCCTTGCCGCGGTAAAATGGATGCACCGAAGGCCCTCTCTCGGGGTTCATGTCCACCAGCAACACATTGCCGTCGCCGGTCTCGGAGAGCGACTCGGCCAAGCCGGCGGCGAGAGAAGAGACGCCCGCGCCCCGATGGGTGCCGGTCAGCGCCACCAGCTTGGGTTTGTGAGTCAATCCGATGAGTTCGAAATGCATGATCAACCGATCCCGGAGCGACTCGTGGTAAAGGCGCCTCGGATCGTCGGCGTCAACCACGGCAAGGGCGGTTTCATTCTCGCCCTGGCTCGGGGCCGGGTCGCCCTCGGGAGCCGAGGCCGGAGCATCGGCCAACTGCTTGAGCGCGTGCCGATGGGCATGGCCGTTCCGGGCGAAATCGGGGATCGAGAGGAACAACGGAAGCCGGAGCTTCTTCTCGACGTCGTCGGGGCGCTTGACAGTCTGGTTCAGCACGAACTCAAGGAGGAACGGCAAGGCCAGGCCGGCGCCGATCCCGCCCAGCAGCACCATCAGCGCGGCTTTGAGCATCGGCGACGGGACCCGCAAGGCGACGGTGGCGTCCTGGACGATATTGATGTTGTCGAACAGGTTGGCGGTGCCGATCGCCTCGTCCACGCGCGCCTGGTCGAGGCGGATACTGAAATAATGATAATTGCTCTCCTGAAGTGCTCGGCTGCGTTCGAGGTCGTTGATATTCTTCTCGGCGGCGATCAGCGTCGCGAGTCCCTTTTGGTTGCGGTCCAAATGCTCGGTGAGAACCTTGATCTTGGATTCAAGCGCCAAAACACGGGCCTGCTCGGCTTCGAGTGTGGTCGGTTCGCCCTGGGTCGAAAGGATGCGATCGGACTGGAGCTTCGCACCGCCTTGAACCAGCGCGGTGGCACGCAGGCGCGGTTCCTCAGCCTCGAGTTGGGCTTTGGTCTTCTCGACCTCGGCGATCTGGTTGCGGGTTTGGAGGACAGGCTTGCTTTCGGGAGTGAACTGGAGCGCGAGGTCAAGCTCGCGATTGCGTAGGGACTCGAGCCGGGCGCATACGAATCGGTACTGCTTCTCCTTCTCCGGGTCCACAGGCACAGGAATCTCGATGGCGGGCTCGGTGTTGGTGACGGTCGGGGTGGAGACGACGCTCGAGCGCAACAGTCGTTCGAGGAAAGTGCGTCGCTCAGCCAACTCGGCCTCGGCGGCGATCAGATCCTGCTGTAGCCTGGCGGATTGCTCGGTCATCGCGCGCCGCGATTCGTCGACGGAAGTGACATTGGCATCGAGTTTGATCTTCTGGAGGTCGTCTTCGGTCTGGGAAAGCCTCGATCGCCACTCGTCCGTCTTGCGGGTCAAAACGTCATCGAACAGGCCGACCGAGCGATGGACCTCGGCGTGTTTGCGCAGGTAGCTCTGGATCAACTGGCGCAGGACCTTCTGCGCCACGTCCGGATTCGAATGGCTGAACCGCACCTGGATCACCGTGCTGCGACGCGGGACATCGAGCTGGAGACCGCGCATGATGACATTGGCGGCGACGTGCACGTTGGTGGCGGCGGGGTCCGGGCCGGCAATCTGCTCGGGGCCGATCAGTTCAGCGACTTGGATGGCGAGGTCGCGGCTGGTCAGAATTTCCATCTCCGAATTGAGGATCGCATCGCCTCTCGAATCGGGCGACCTCATGTCGGTTTGAGGGCCGCCAGGGGCGGCATCGACGGCTTTGGTATCCCGGACGTAGCGGACCAGGAGCTTGGCTTCGGACGTGTAGAGTGGCGCCTGAGTGAGGTAGAGCGCTGCAGCTCCAAGAACACCCAGCAGCGACAGGCTCAACGCCAGCCACTTGTGTTGGAATAACGCATAGACGACATCGGCAGCCCGGATGGTCGGCGGTGTCGAGCCGGCCGGTCTGGGTGGCGACGTTAGGTTTCCGGGCTGATCAGTCATGACAAACTCGTTTCTCCGGATCAGGTCAGATGCCGGTACAAAAGACTGCCCAAGGCACGCAGGACCGGGATGGGCAGACACCGGAAGATGGCGTCGTGCCAGCCCGACGCCCGATCGCGGTCCGCCAGGTAACGGCTGCGCCGCAGATCATACTTGAAGTAAGAAAGCCGGGACTCGACCGCGCCCCAGCCGGTCTTGAATCGGCGCAGGCCCTCGTTGGCCATCGAGGTGCGCCCGAAATCCAGGGTCGCGAAACCGCAGCCTGCATAGAACCGAATGGCGCGCCACATGATGAGATTATTGGCGCGCAGGTCCTGACACGCCAGATCCGAGGCCCCAAATTTGTAGAAAACCCTGCGGCCCGACTCGAAGAACATCGCCCCAGCCACCGGTTGCCCCGAGCGATAGGCGAGAATGACGCGCCCGCTGCCCCGGGCAATGACATGCCGGGCGATGTTGTCGAAAAACGCCTTGGGCTGAACCGGCATTCCCTGTCTGCGCCGAGTTATGCAGTGGAGCCGGTAGAAGGTGTCCACGGATGCTGCCGAGTCCTCGATTCGCACTTCGAGTCCACTGCGGTCGGCTTTCCGGATCGCTCTTCGAACCGAAGGGGCGAACCCGGACAACAGCGCGGCCTCGCCAGATGTGAGATCGAGGGTGTGGGTGTAGAAGCTGAGCGAGAGGCGCGCTTCGGGTATCCATTGGGCGCCGCCGCGGCATTCCCACGTCCGCCAACCGCGGATTCGGCCCAGAGCGATGAGGCTATGCGCGAGATCCAGGAACTGGGTCTCATCCTCGACCAGAGGAGCGGAATCGTCGGTGAATGGCAATCCAATGCCGCGTCTGCCCCCGATCAAGCGGTCCACATCCATGCAGGGGAGCAAGCCGCTCAGATGCCCATCGTCGAAGACGGCCATGTACACCGGGTTGAATCCGTAGGTGTCGTGGAGCACACGCGCCCAGGCGGTCGTGTGAAAGAACGTCGAGCCCGGATGCGACAGCACCGTGTCATCCCAATCGAGCGCGGTCAAAGGGTTGATCGGGATGGGGGAGGCCGGAGATGGGAGATCGGAGATGGGAGATCGGAGATGGGAGATCGGAGATGGGAGATCGGTGCGTCGGTGCGCCGGTGCGTCAGTGCGTCGGTGCGTCGGTGCGTCAGTGCGTCGGTGCGCCGGTGCGTCAGTGCAGCGGTGCGTCAGTGCGGCGGGGCGCCGGTGCGCCGGTGCGGCGGACGAGGTGCAGAGGGGCAATGGGGAAGGGCCAAGGGCGGCGGAGGAAGAAAGGAGACCGGGTTTATGGCTCGTCTCGATGTCAGCCATTGCGCCGCGTGAGGCCACGCGGTCTACAACACCGCCGTCTGCCAGCGCGCATGGCCGGAATCCCCTGCCCGCGCCGCGATCGTCGCGGCAGGCAGGCCCGACCCGGCGCCACGGACTGACGGCGTTCTGTGTGGTTGAGACCCTCATCGGCGATCGCTTAACGCGAGGTGCACGCTGCCGCCGCTGTGCCGGCAGTTCTTCTCGCAGACGCACCCGTGCGTCCCACGCAGTTCCTGACCTCGCGCACGACGAGGTCGATTTGCTCCTCAGTCAGTTCCGGGAACATCGGCAGGGAGAGAGACTCCTCGGCGCAGCGTTCGGCAACGGGCATCGAGCCGCGCTGGTATCCGAGAGACTGATAGGCCTCTTGCAGATGCACAGGGATCGGGTAATGGATGCCGCATTGTACACCTCGATCTGACAGGTCGGCAAGCACTCGATCGCGCTCCGCGACTCGAATGACATAGAGATGGTAGACGTGGCGCCCGTACGCGGCTTCGTGCGGTGTGATGAGGCCGTTGACGGACGACAGAGCCTGGGTATAGGCCCTCGCGTGGGCGCGGCGGCGGTCATTGTTCTCGGCGAGATGTTCGAGCTTGAGCCGGAGCACGGCGCCCTGAATACCGTCCATACGAGCGTTCCATCCGATCATTGAATGATGGTATTTGCGCGACTGCCCGTGGTCGCGCAGGGCTTGGATTTTCTGTTTAAGGTCCTCATTGCTGGTCACCACGGCGCCTCCTTCGCCAAACGCACCCAGGTTCTTGCCCGGATAGAAGCTGAAGCAACCGGCGGCGCCCATTGACCCCGCTTTTCTCCCCTTGTACTCGGCCCCGTGGGCCTGGCAGGCATCCTCGACCACGGGAATGCCATGACGGTCCGCGATCTCGAGGATCGGGTCCATGTCGGCCATCTGCCCGAACAAATGGACCGGCACAATGGCCCGGGTGCGATTCGAGATGGCCGCTTCGATCTGCGCGGGGTTCATTGTGTACGTCCGCGGATCGATGTCCACAAAGACCGGGATTGCGCCGCAGTAACTGATGGCCTCAGCCGTGGCCATGAACGTGTTGGGGACGGTGATGACCTCGTCGCCCGGGCCCACGCCCAAGGCCAGCAGCGCCAGCCAGATCGCGTCCGTGCCGTTGCCGACGCCGATGGCGAATGGCGTGTCGCAGAAAGCGGCAAAATCCTGCTCGAATTTTGCAACGAACGGGCCGCCGGCAAACGCGCCTGAATCGATCACTTCGCCGATGGCGGACAGAAACTCGGCGCGTCGGGGAGCGTGATGCGCCTTGAGGTCAAGAAAGGGGACTTGCGGGTTCATTGCGTATCCTCGAGAACTCGATGTGATTGTGGTGAGACAGAGTCTAAGGGGCCATCCGTCAGGTCGTCGCCGCGACGGCGAGGTGTCGCTCTTTGCCGTTCGGGCGGGTTGGCACGCCGACATCCAGGTGATCGAAGCCGACCCCACACTGATCCGAATCCCCGTCAATGAGCGGGGGTGAATCCCGGTCGTCCGGAATCCGGTTCGATTCGCTCCCATTCGGCGCCCGGAGGAACCGCAGCACGCGCGCCGGGTTGCCGGCCACGACCGCGTAGGGCGGGACGTCCTTGGTCACGACGCTCCCGGCGCCGATCATGGCGCACTCGCCGACGGTAACGCCGCCCAGGAGGGTGGCTGCGGAGCCGATCGAGGCGCCGTTCTTGACCAGCGTTCGCAAACAGACCCAATCCTGCTCGGTCTGGAGCACGCCGTTGCCGTTGGTGGCGCGCGGGAAATGGTCGTTGATAAACGTGACGTTGTGCCCGATGAAGACGTCGTCCTCGATGATCACGCCTTCGCAGATGAAGGTGTGGCTCGAGACCTTGCAGCGCCGACCGATCTTGGCACCTTTCTGCACCTCGACGAATGTGCCGATCTTCGAGTCGTCGCCGATCTCGCAGCCGTAGAGGTTGGTGAATCCGTAGAGACGCACCCCATTGCCCAGAATCACATCAGGCGCAATCAGCCGGTAACTGGAATCGAATGTGCTCATAGACTGTCGTCCGTTCGAAGTCATGCCGCGGCCAGGGAAACCGCTACCTCTTTTCGAGGCGGGCGCCCGTTGCGTTTCGATGCGGCATGGGCGCGGGGGGCAGTGCTCTTCACCATGCTCGTGGCGGGAGCGTGGTCGGCTTCCTTGTCGAAGTGCACCGGCCCGCCCTCCTGCTTGAGCGAGGCGGACGCGGCTTCGAGGATGCGGACCATGGCGAGCGCCTGTCGGCCGTCGGTGAGGGGGCGTGTCCCGTTGCGGATGCAATCGAGGAAATGCTGGCACTCGACCTTCAGGGGCTCCTCCTGCTTGATGTAGGGCGCGTACACGTCGCCGTAGTGATACGCATAATGGAACTCGGCGAAGGTGTCGTAGTGGGGCGGGCGCTCGACTCGCGCGTCGAATATGCGAATCTTCTCCAACTGAGCGACATCGTCGTACACTATCATCCGCCGGCTGCCGACAATCGTCATCTCGCGCACCTTGCGCGGATCGAGCCAACTGCTGTGGATAATGGCCGACCGCTCCTTTCGGAATGTGAGAAACAGGCTGGTCACGTCCTCGATGCCCGGGGTAACGTGGGCGCTGCCGCGACAATTCACGCTCAGAGGCGACTCCTCCATGATATGGAGGATGATCGAGATGTCGTGCGGCGCAAGGTCCCACGTCACGTTGATGTCCCTCTGATACAAACCGAGATTCAACCGGCGAGCGGAGATGTAACGAATGTCGCCAATGTCGCCGGCATCGACGATTTCCTTGATCTTCCGGACCGCGGGCGAATAGAGAAACGTGTGCCCGGCCATCAGCACCAAACCCTTGCCGTCCGCCAGATGGATCAGGTCCTCGCATTCGGCCGATGAGGCAGCCATCGGCTTTTCGATAAAGGTGTGCTTGCCGGCCGACAGGCTCGCTTTCGCCATGCGATGATGAAACTCGACCGGGGTGGCGATCACAATCGCATCGAGGTCCTTTCGGGTCACCATCGCATTATAGTCGGTCATGGTGCGCGCCTCGGGATAGAGGCTGCCCAGGTGTTTCAGACGCTCTTGCTTGACGTCACAAATCACCTCGAGCCTGCAGTTGGACAAGGACCGCAGATTTCGCATGAGATTCGGTCCCCAGTAACCGCATCCAACAACTCCCACTCTGATTGGCGTAGGCATGATGTTCTCCTCCCTGTTTATTGCATTGTGTGCTTTTGCTTCGGACGTCCTCAGCCGGCATACGACCGATTCCCCTGCAGAGGGCTATGAATTAGGTTTCTGAACAGCCTCGAACGGCTTATCCGTCGGCGAACCGCCTTAGCCCCTGCCGCAACCACAACCGGCAAGGTCCTCACAAGAATCTCCAGATCCAGAAAGAGCCGCCGGTTTCGAGCGTAATCGAGGTCCAACTCGATCATCCGGGCGAACGTGGTGCTATTCTTGCCGCTGACCTGCCAGAGGCCCGTCAGACCCGGCACCGCATCGAAGCGCCGCCTCTGTTCGGGCAAATAGGACGCGTACTCGGCGGGCAGGCAGGGTCGGGGCCCCACGAGGCTCATGTCCCCCTGGAACACGTTCAGAAGCTGAGGCAACTCGTCCAGTCCGGTCGAACGGAGCACCTGTCCAAAGGGAATAATCCGGTCGTCTTCCTCGTCGTCGAGCTTCGTCATGGGCGCGCCGGTGGCGATCAGTTGGCGGCAGTGCGCCTCATGCACTTCGGTGTTTGCCCCGACGATCATGGTCCGGAACTTGAGGCACGTGAACCGCCTGCCGCGGTACCCGACGCGTTCCTGTCGGAACAGGACCGGCCCTTTGGACACGCACTTGATCAACAGAGCGACCAAGCCCATGACAGGGGCAATCAGGGGCAGGGCGGCGGTGATACAGAAGACATCCAGGACACGCTTCCACGTCGGCACCTCCTGTTCACGCCGCCTGCGGATCGAGGCCGGCGCAAGAGCCGGTGGCCCGGCCGTGTCATCCATGCAAGGCCGGCCGAGAGATAGGGTGGCCTTACAGTACACACCCGGATTAATGCTCGCATTTACGCCTAAAATCATAAAAACCGAGCGCACTTTTACAAACTGTCGATAAACAATACAATCGGAATGAATAAGTAGTTAATACTGAGTAGTGATACTTAATTAACTCCTTTATGCGACCCTCGCGTCAGATGAACCGGCTTCTTTCAAGCTTTGCCCGCCCTCCGCAGCCGTCCCCGCGGCTGAGATGCGGACCTTGCATCGAAGCTGCCCGATCGGGAACGTGTGCGGTAGCGCGAAGTCCCGCGGCTGCGGGGCTTCGCGACCTCGACGCCGACCAGAGCATGGGCGAGTGTCACAACAAACTCCGGCCAAGTACTTAGACGACAGCGATGGCGCTGCTCTCAGGAACAGCGCGGGGAGATCGCGTAAGCAGAGACCGGAGTCGGACGGTCAGACCCGCCTCTGGCGGCTGGCCAAGCGCCGGATTCGGTGAGCCTTGCCGCAGGCAGGTGGGTCGACTGAGGACCGATGTCGCAAAGCGGAGTGCGCCCGTCCTCGGGCGCAGCGGTGTCCGAGCAACCGCGCGCGTCGGTCTGGTCCACATCATGGCGCATTCGGTCATTGCTGTGGCCGAGGACGGCCACCCTCCAGTCACCCCGACGACGCAGTGCTCTCCGGAAAACCTAAACTCCGCTATATGCGGAGAAGCCGCCGTCGACGGGCACGACAATGCCAGTGACAAAGCCAGCACCTGGCGAGACGAGCCAGAGGAGCGTGCCGACCAGGTCATCGGGCGTCCCGAACCGCCCCTGGGGCGTATGGCCGATGATCTGCTGGCCGCGGGAAGTCAGTGCACCGGTGTCGGCGTCGGTCAGCAAGAAGCGGTTCTGTTCGGTCAGGAAGAAGCCGGGGGCAATGGCGTTGACCCGTATGGCGGGCGAGTATTCCTGGGCCATGTGGACGGCCAGCCATTGGGTGAAGTTGCTGACGGCGGCTTTGGCGGCTGAATAGGCCGGGATGCGCGTGAGAGGTCGGAAGGCATTCATCGAGGACACATTGATGATCACCCCGCTCTGCTGGCGCGCCATGAGGCGTCCGAACACCTGGCTGGGGAGCAACGTCCCGACGAAGTTCAGATTGAAGACCCATTGAACGGCGTCCGCGGGCAGATCGAAGAAGCGTTTGTCCGGGCTGGTGGTTGCCTGGGGTTTGTTGCCACCGGCGCCGTTGACGAGCACGTCCACGCGCCCGAAGGCCTGCAGGACGGCCTCCGCGGCGGCCTCGACGCTTGGGCGATCGAGCACGTTGCATGGCAGACCGACGGCTGTTCTTCCGGCGGCCTTGATCTCGTCAGCCAGCTTGCAGGCCGCTTCCCGCGCAAGATCGAGCACGGCGATCTTTGCGCCGGCGGCGGCCAGGCCTTTCGCCATGGCCGAGCAAAGGACACCGGCCCCGCCGGTGATCACAGCGACTTGTCCACGCACGTTGAAGAGGGAATCGAGGTCGTCCATATCGAGTTCAGGTTAGGGGCTCCGCCATCAGTCTTGGCCGGGTCCCGCCACCGGCGGCACTATACGATTGTCCAGGCTGACGCTGAAGCAGTAAATGCTTCCCATGCATCTAGGGAGCAGCTACAAGGCCCGGCATAACATCATGCATGCCTCTTCCGCCGACCAGCCCGCCTCGAGTCAGAGCATTTTCGCCAGCGTGACGTTCTATCACTGGATGGTGGTGATCATCGCTTCCTGCGGTTGGCTCTTCGACTGCATGGACCAACGGCTCTTCACCATGGCCCGCGAGTCGACCCTGAAGGAGTTGCTCGGCAACAATCCGGCGGGCCTGGCCAAGCTCGAAAGCTACCTTGGCTTGGCCACCGCGGCGATGATGGTCGGGTGGGCCACAGGCGGCATCGTCTTCGGCATGCTCAGCGACAAATGGGGGCGGGTGAAGACGATGGTTGTGACGCTGATGGTCTATTCCGGCTTTACGGGGTTGTGCGGCCTGGCGCAGAGCTGGGTCGATTTTACATTGTATCGCTTTCTTGTCGGTCTGGGTGTCGGGGGAATGTTCGGCGCGGCAACGACGCTCGTGGCCGAAAGTGTTCCCGGACGATTCCGCGCGGTGGCTCTGGGCTCGCTGCAAGCCCTCTCGGCCACCGGCAACCTCCTGGGCGCTTACATCAGCCTTAGAATCCCGCCGGGCACCGAACATTTTTTCGGCAGCTTCAGCGGATGGCGCGTTCTGTTCTTCGTCGGCATCGTCCCGGCCCTGCTGGTGATCCCGATCATTACGATCCTGAAAGAGCCGGAGGCGTGGAAGCGCGCCAAGGCCGCGGCGGCCACGGGTGATGCATCGAAGAACATCGGATCCCCCCGCGATCTGCTCAGACACCCGCGGTGGCGACGCAATACACTCGTCGGGCTCGGCCTTGGCCTGGCGGGGATGGTCGGGCTTTGGGGGATCGGGTTCTTCTCGCCCGAGTTGATTACGACGGCGCTCAAGGGGCGGGCTGTGCGGGCCGAGGACATTCGGGACGGGGCCGCGTTATGCAAGGCGTTGCGCTTCGAGACGAATGCGGCTGTGGCGTACCTGAGCAAGCAACTCTCGGCGGAGACCAGAGGCCTCTTGGCGCAAGTCGAATCCGGCGCGGCAGCCTCACCCGAACTGATGGAAACGATGCGGGCGGATCTGAATCGGATCATCGAGGGAGGCAGTCTCTACGATTCGGGCGCATTCGAGAACGTGACGTTGGACAAGCGGACGCAAGGTCTCCTGAAGAAAGTGCAGGCGACAGCGGCCCCGGCGGACGTGCGGTTTCTGAACCGGCAGTTGGTCGAACAAGCGATTCCCGGCGGCCTCCTCTCGCTCCAGAAGTCGATCGATCAGGTCCGCAGCAAGGCGATGATGCTGTTCGATGTCGGCTCATTTGCGGGCATGATTGCATTTACCATTTTCGCCGCCTGGCTGAGCCGGAGGGGGGCGTTTTTCTGGGCGTTTCTGGCCTGCCTGGCCATCACGGGGTACGTCTTTTACGCGCTGAAGACCGAGACCGACGCCTACTGGATGCTGCCGCTGATGGGGTTTGCGCAGCTTGCCGTGTTCGCCGGTTACTCGATCTATTTCCCCGAGTTGTATCCGACCCGCCTGCGGGGCACGGGTGTCGGTTTCTGCTACAATACCGTCCGCTACGTTGCCGCGCCGTTCCCCTACCTGCTGGGCTACATGAGCACTCTGCTCTCCTTCCGCACGGCGGCCATCGTCATGTCCGGCATTTATCTGTTCGGCATTGTCGCACTGGTGTGGGCGCCTGAAACCAAAGGGCAGCCTCTGCCGGAGGATTGACCGGAAGCCGCTCCGGGTGCCGATCGAGTGCGCCTCATCCCAGGTTCATTTCCATCTGTTTGCCGCCGGGCCGGCGGAATGCCGCGATCGACAGTTCCGGACTCTCGCGCGCCAGCCCGGCCCGCCGACGGGCCACCCGCCCAAGTTGAGCAATCTGTTCCGCAAGCACGCCCTCTCCTCGCATCCGTTTGCGGAAACGCGCGTCGTTCAGTTCGCCGCCCCGCATGGCCCGGATGCGTCCAAGCACTTTGTCCTTCAGCCCTGGCGCGTGGTGTTCGAGCCACGCGGTGAACAACGGGCCGACGGCCAGGGGCAACCGCACCATCAGCGTGCAGGCCCAGCCCGCGCCAGCCTCGGCCGCAGCCCGGATGATCGACGGGATTTCGTGGTCGGTGAGGCCCGGGATCACCGGAGCGACGAGCACACCCACCGGAACGCCGGCCTGGGCGAGTTGTCGGATCGCCGCCAACCGATGGACAGGCAGCGTCGCCCGCGGCTCGAGTTTCCGCGCCAAATCGCTGTCAAGCGTTGTGATCGACAGATTGACAGCGGCGGCCCGATGCTGCGCCAGATCAGCCAGCACATCCCGATCACGCGCGACCAGTGCGTTCTTGGTGACCAGGCAGACCGGGTTCCTGAACTCGGCCAAAATCCGCAGCACACGTCGCGTGATCTCGAGTCGGCGCTCGACTGGCTGGTAGGGATCGGTCACGCCGCTCAAGGCCAGCACCTGCGGCTGCCAGCGGGCCGACGCCATCTCGCGGCGCAGAAGCTCCGGGGCTTTATCCTTCACCACAATCCGCGTCTCGAAATCCAGCCCCGCCGAAAAACCCATGTGCTCGTGCGTCGGGCGCGCAAAACAGTAGGCGCAGCCGTGCTCGCAGCCCCGATACGGATTCAGGCTCGCCGAGAAACCCAGGTCAGGACTGTCGTTGCAAGAGATGATCGACTGCGAACGGTCCAGCAAGAATTGGGTCGCAGGAGCCGAATCCTGGGCTGGATTCCAGTCCGCGTCCGGTTCAAGCACCAGGCGCCTGAATCGGTTCGGCGGGTTGCTCGCCGCCCCGCGTCCGTGCCACCTGTCACGCAGTTCTGACACGCTCCCAAGTTGGGCGGAGCCATTGTCGGACGCAACTGCGTTCTGCGCACTGCATTCTGGCACTGCAATCGCTCAGATTGCTCCCAGGCCGAGACACGAAGAGAAAGGAACCGCTTGGCAGGGCGATGCGTGCTCACGCTCGCGGATGATACTTCTGGTGTATTGTCCGCAACCGTTCGCCGGCCACGTGCGTGTAGACTTCCGTGGTGCTGATGTTCGCGTGCCCCAGCAGTTCCTGGATCACCCGCAGATCGGCTCCGTGTTCGAGCAGATGCGTCGCGAAACTGTGTCGCAACATGTGCGGCGTGACGCGCCGGGTGATCCCGGCCTGACGCACACGCTGCTTGATACGCAGCCAGAGCGTCACCGGCGCGAACAGAGTCCCGCGGCGCGTCAGGAACACATGGGCCGTCGACCGCCGGTTCACCAAACGCGGGCGCGCGACTGTGAGGTAACGCGTCAGCGCGGCGATGGCCGTTCGTCCCACGGGCACGACCCGCTCCTTGTTGCCCTTGCCAATCACGGTTACAAAGCCTGCATCCAGATGCAATTGCTCGAGCCGCAACTGGCGCAGTTCGCTCAGCCGCAGACCCGACGCGTATGCCAGTTCGAGGATCGCCTGGTTGCAAAGAGCGCTTGGGTCTTCGCCTGCCGGCGGGCGCAGCAATTGCTCGATCTCGCCCTGCGTCAGCGATTTGGGCAGGCGCTTCCAGCGCCGCGGCAGAGTCAAATGCTCCGCCACATTCCGATCGAGGAGTTTCTCGTTCTCGCAGAACCGATAGAACGCGCGCAGCGCAGCGATCTCGACGTAGAGGCTCTCCGGGCTCAACCGCCGAGCCGAGTCCGCCGGTTCGGTGGCCAGGCGGCGTCCCCGCTCGTGTTGCAGGAACGCCATCAAATGCGAAAGCTCGACCGACCGCCAGTCCTGCAACCCGTTCTTCCCGGCCCACGCGACAAACGCCCCGAGCTGGGCCTGATAGGTCCGCTGCGTATGTTCCGCCTGGCCGCGCTCGTGCCGGACATGCTGCAGGAACTCCTCGACAAGCGTTTCCATCTGACCACGCGGATTCGAATCCTGGGGTGTCATCTGTGGTCGAATCCGAATCCGCCCGCAATCTCTCACCGAGTCAGGCCGGGTCGCGGAGAGCACAGCCCGGGTATTTCACTTTGAGGGGTCCGCAGCAAACGCGACGAAGACCCCTCACCCCGTCCCTCTCCCATCCGACCTGCCTGCCGAAGCCTGGGCGCAGGGAGGTGGGAGAGGGTGTCCCGCTGTGTGGGACGGGTGAGGGTGACGGTGTCGCACGTCCCACAGATTCCTCTGTAAGGCTCCGCGGACTGTCTCATCCGGGTTTTGGCCAAACCGTGCCTGCAAAGGAAACCAAGAAAATATGCAGGCCTATTCCATCGGCGTGATTCGCACGTTCCGGAAATGAATCTCGCCGCCTTCGGATTGCAGCCCCACGGGCCCGGGAATCACCTCGGCGCCGTACGCCTCGTTCACCTTCGTGCCATTGAACCAGACGGTCACGCGATCTCCCTGAACCAGAATCTCGACCTTGTTCCATTCCCCATGCGGACGCTCGGCGCCGACGATTCGGCCCACCAGATTGATGTCGCCCGCCACCGCGTGCTTCGAGATCAATTTCACGCGCGCCGGGTCTCCGGTCACCTTCATTCCCTGCAGCCCGAGCACGTCGCCCGCGTTGTCCGGATGCAGTTGCGTCTCGAGGCAGCGCGGCAGCCCACGCGCGGGTCCGTTGACCCGTCCAAAAATGCCGCTGTTGCCCGGCTTCTTACCCGGGGCCCAGCGATACTCGACCTCGAGTTTGTAATTGATGTAGTTCTCCGTCGTGACGAGGCATCCCAGCGGTTCGCCTTTGCACACCAGAACGCCGTCCTGCACCCACCACACCGATTCCGGCTTCACGCTCGGGTCATCGAACATGGCCTTCCAGCCGGTCAAGTCCTTTCCGTTGAAAAGCGTCTTCGGAGCCGACGCCGCGGAACGGGACGTCGAGCACGAGATGAGTGTCAGTCCGGCTGCGGTGAGCAGCCCCAGATGCCATCGATTCAGTGTCGTTCGTTTCATAATGATTTGACGTGCTCGAATCTGTGCCGGGACCGGACGAAAAAGGCGAGCTTAAAGACGGTGCGCCGGTGCGCGACGTCAAACGCCGCCCGCATCGCGTGTCCGACGAGAATCGCCAGCGCGACTGGGATGAACGCCACGCCCAGAGACTTGCCCGGGTCGAACAAACCGATTCCACTGCTGTGGGAACATCGGACACGGATTCCGATTGTAACGGAAGTTCAAGCGTCATTTTGCCGGTCTTGCGGTCAATTCGTGAGGCGTTCTCCATTTCCTCGGCGAGATGCCGCTTGGCCAAGGCGCGGTCGGCTCTTTGCAAGCTGTGGGAAATCTCCTTGCCATTCGCTCGGAAGCGGGCAAAATACACGCCGCTTGAGGTATGTCGGTACAAGTTCTCGGCAACGCGGCAAAATTCGCCGTGGCGGGAGTGCGCTTCGCTCATGCACTCCATTGAACCGCGTAGAAGCGCCGCGTGGACGCAAAGAGTTTCCCGCCGATAATAGGTCTACAAGCTGTTTGTAGAGAATTTGTTGGGGTCGTAGCTCAGTTGGCAGAGCGTCTCGTTCGCAATGAGAAGGTCAGGGGTTCGACTCCCCTCGGCTCCACCATCCTGAATCAGATACTTACGCCGCCATCCGGCGGCGGCCTCCGAAGCCGTTCTTACCTCGTTGGAAATACCCAGGGCTCAGACTATCGGCGCGCGGATGCGGGGCGGGGGGCGCCCCAGTGCGCGTCGGCGAAGTCCAGAAAGACCCGCCAATCGTCCCGTGTCATCGAGTGTTTCCCCGGTCGGATGTAGTAGCCCAGCTTGCCGGCGCTGAGTCGTCCGGGTTCGGGCATGGTGTCGGTCTCCAATCCCCCGGCGTACAGGAGGCGATAGACCGGCGCGGCGGCGCGAAGGACATCGAACTGGCCGGACGGATTGGCCCATTGATCCTCGATGGCATTCGACAGCAGGACAGGGCGCGGCGCCATGAGCGCGACCAGGCAATGTTGATCGAACGGGAGCCGTTCCGGATGCTCATTGAACTGTTTGAAGGCGGCATTGAACCAGTGCGCGAACCGGTCGTTGATCTGTTTGACCGATTCCCCTGTCTTGCCGCGGCTTGGCGCGGTGCCGCCACAGCCGGCCTGGTGTGGAATTGCCAGTCCGATCCGGTCGTCAAGGGCCGCGGCGAGCAGCGCCGTCTTGCCGTTGCGCGAGTGGCCCACGGCCGCGATGCGCTTTGGATCGAGGTCGCGGTCGCGAACCAGGTAATCGACGCAGCGATGAAATCCCCATGCCCAGGCTGAGATGGTGCCGCGGTTGGCGGGCTGCGGCGGGGCTGGGTTTCCGTTGCGTTTCGCGAGCCAGGCATAGATGCCATCGGAGACCTCGGCGCGATCGGAATCGACATCGGTGCTGCAGAACGAGGCGAGCGCGTAGCCGCGATCGATGATTTGGGCCAGGTCCCAATCGGCAGCTTGGCTGCCCCGAGCCGCCTCGGTCGCCAGACCGTCGACGCACCCCGCGCAACTGCGGTAGAGCCATCCGCGCGTGAGCGGGACGCGCGGATCGTCGGTGAGCGCGTGGTTGCCGCAGAAGTTCATGGCCAGAAACACGGGCACCCGCCCGCGCCGCGCGTTGGGCACAACCACCATGAGGTCAAGACGCGGCGCGGCGGGGTCGCCGAAGGAGATCTCGACCAGTTTCAGGGTCGCCTTGCCGCCGAGAAAATCGGGATATGACGCCTTGACAGAGCATGTGGGCCTGGCCGACACCGGGGGCAATGGGCCGTACATGTAGTGCGCGAAGAGGGCTTTCAATTCGGGTCGGCGGACCCTGACCCATTGCCGTTTGGTCTCGATGCGCGTCCCGTCGAGACAGGCCAGCGGGTTGGGCAACTCGGCGCACACGGGCAATTCGCTCACAGGCGGGAAAGGCGCGGGCTGGGTCGATGCTTCGATGAACATCGACCCGGCGGCGGCGACGATGCAGGCGATCCAGGGAACGAGTTTCGGTTGCATGGAGCGCGATTTTGCCTCTGACACCCGAAGCGCGCAAGGCGCCATTCGCGGATGGCATAAGCGGGCGGCTCCGCTTAGCCTGCGGGCAGATGTTGCACATGGGTCCACGATGGAAGGCGCCTTTGATGCTCGTGCTGGGAACGGCGGGCTGGGCCTTGAGTTTTCCGATCATGAAGGCGGTGACGCTGGCGCAGCAGGCGATGCTGCCCGACGCGAGCAGTTGGTTTGCCGCGGCACTGTGCATGGTTTATCGATTCGGGATTGCGGCGGGGGTGATGCTTGTCCTGTGCTGGCCGACTCTCGGCCGCATGACGCGTTTGGAGGTGTGGGAGGGTGTTGGACTGGGTGCTTTTGCCAGCGCGGGTCTGATCCTGCAGATGGACGGGCTGGCGTACACGGAGGCGTCGACCTCGGCCTTTCTGACGCAGTGTTACTGTCTGATCATCCCGATCTGGCTGGGTTTGATCGAACGACGCTGGCCCTCGGCGACCGTGCTGGCGAGTTGCGGGTTGGTGATTTTGGGCGTGGGGATCCTTTCCGAGATCGATTGGCGCACGTTCCGGCTCGGGCGGGGCGAGGCGGAGACGGTGTTGGCCTCGGTGATTTTTGCGGCGCAGATCCTCTGGCTGCAGCGCCCCCGGTTTGCGGAGAACAACGTCAATCACTTCACGCTGGTCATGTTCGCGGTGATTACGTTGAGCTGTTTGCCGGTCGCCTGGCTGACTTCGTCCAGCCCGTCCGACATGGTGCGGGCGTATGGCACGCCGGCGCTGGGATTTTTCCTGGGGGTTCTGGTGCTCTTCAGCACGCTGGGGGGCTACCTGCTGATGAACGCCTGGCAGCCCAAGGTGAGCGCCACGCAGGCGGGCCTGATCTACTGCGCGGAGCCGCTCTTTGCGAGTCTGGCGGCGCTCATGCTTCCGGCGTGGCTGTCGTGTCTGGCTCGGATCGACTATCCCAACGAAATCGTGGGCGGCAGCCTGGTCGCAGGAGGCAGCCTGATCACCCTGGCGAATGTGCTGATGCAAATGCCCGCTGGACGGCCTTCGACCGTGCGCTACACTGCCCGCACCATGTCAGGCGAAGCGATGGCGGATTCCGATTTGGCGGCCGTGGCCAAGGTCAACTTGCGTCGTCCGGACGTGATGGAGAAGGTGTTGGCGCAGGTAGAGGCGCATTACCGGAGCAGCATGATCGAGCGCATCCGGGCCAACGGAGGCACGCTGACGGCCGGCAACCTGACCGTCAGACTGGCCAAGCAGTTCGGGTTCTGTTACGGGGTCGAGCGGGCGATCGACCTGGCCTACGCTGCGCGCAGGGTCTTTCCCCCGCCCCGTCCGATCTATCTGCTGGGTGAGATCATTCACAATCCGGAGGTAAACGACCAGATCCGGCGCATGGGGATTCAGACCATTCCGCCGCGGCCCAAGGCAGAGGACCTGGCGCGGGTCCAGCGCGACGATGTGGTCATCATCCCGGCGTTCGGAACGGAGGTGCAGACCCGGCAGGCTCTTGTGGACAAGGGCTGCGCGCTGGTGGACACCACATGCGGCGACGTGATGAGCGTTTGGAAACGGGTGAGACAGTACTCGAAAGAGTCGATCACCAGCATCATCCATGGGAAAGCCAAACACGAGGAGACCAAGGCGACCACATCGCAAGCCACGGCTTACGGGACCGGGCATTATCTGGTCGTGCTCAACCTGGCCGAGACCGACGCCGTGTGCGACTATATCCGGAATGGCGGAGACAAGGACGCTTTCCTCGCGAGGTTCAAAGGGGCTCACTCGCCCGGTTTCGACCCGGACCGGCATCTCGATGCGGTGGGGGTTGCCAACCAGACCACGATGCTGCGGGGCGAGACCGAGGAGGTGCAACGCCGGATTCGGTCGGCGATGGAGCAACGGCACGGGGCCGCGAATCTGGACCGGCACTTTCGCTATTTCGATACGATCTGCGGGGCCACGCAGGACCGGCAGGATGCGCTCGAGAAGTTGCTGGAGGAGCGGCTCGATCTGCTCCTGGTGATTGGCGGATACAATTCTTCCAACACGTCGCACCTGGCTGAGATGGGCGAATCTAGGCTGCCTACCTACTTCATCAAGAACGCGTCGAAAATGGCCTCCGACAGGCTGATCTGCCATTACAAGCAGCAGGAGCATCGCGAGATCGAGACGCGCGACTGGCTCCCGCCCGGCCCGATCACCGTGGGGGTTACGGCCGGGGCCTCGTGTCCGAACAACCTGATCGAGGACACGATTCGGCGTTTGTTCGCATTGCGCGGGATTCCGGAGTCGGAGTTGGCGCGGGTCTGGGCGCAGGGGGTATGATGCCTTGTCTACGGCGAGAACTCGAAGAGCGCGAGCGGGCCACGCTGGCCCCGTGCGCCCAGTTCAGCGGCCAGACGCGGGGGCGTGTTTACCGCGAATCGCCGCCGGACTGGCGCACTGAGTACCAGCGCGACCGCGATCGGATCATTCATTCGCGCGCATTCCGGCGTCTCGAGTACAAGACGCAGGTGTTCCTGAACGGGACCGGCGACCACCTGCGCACGCGGTTGACGCACACCATGGAAGTGGCCGCGATCGCGCGGAACATCAGCCGCGCCCTGCGTCTCAACGAGGATCTTGCAGAGGCCATTGCCCTGGCCCATGACCTGGGCCACTCCCCCTTCGGCCACAGCGGCGAACAGGTGCTGAATCGGCTGATGCGCGGCCACGGCGGATTCGAGCACAACCGGCAGAGCCTGCGGGTGGTCGCGCAGCTCGAACAGAAGTACCCCGACTTCCCCGGGTTGAATCTGACCTGGGAAGTGCTGGAGGGACTGGCCAAACACGTCACCAGTCACGACCGCCCGCTTCCTCCAGCCGGGTTCGAGGCGCGGTCCCCCTCGCTCGAAGCTCAAGTCGCCAACCTCGCCGACGAGGTCGCCTACTCGAGCCACGATCTGGATGACGGACTCGAAGCTGGCCTGCTCTCCGAAGCCGCACTGCGCCGCGAAGTCAGGGTCTGGCGGCAGGCCGACGCCCGGGTCCGACGCGCGCATGGCGAACTGCCGGACGAGTGCCGACGCGACTTCATCATCCGGTGCATCATCGACGACCAGGTGCATGACGTGGTCGAGACGACGGAACGTCGGCTGCGGGCGGCACGGGTCGAGAGTGCCGACGCCGTCCGCCGGCGCGCGCGGCCTCTGGTGTCTTACAGCCCCGCCCGTCGATCCTCGAATCTCGAGCTCAGGGACTATCTGTATCGGAATCTCTATTTCAACCCTGCGGTCCGCGGCCCCAACACCCGTGCTGTGCAAATGCTCGAAGCCTTGTTCCACCACTATCTCGAACACCCGCACGACCTGGGGGAGCAATCGCGCAAGCGGGTTCGGACCGAAGGTCTGCATCGGGCCGTGTGCGATTATCTCGCGGGCATGACCGACCGGTACGCGATCGAGGAACATGCGCGTCTGATTCGCGAGCAGTGAATTCACCTCTACACCACATGACAAACGACTTGAGCTTGGCGCGCCTGCTGGGGCCCGAAGGAACTGCCTGTGCAGCCGCGATGGAGGCTGGGCGCCGCTGGCTGGCCGGACGCGACCCCGCCGTGTTGATGGCGGGCGTGGGCCGGGAAATCGCCGAGGTTCCCGCTTTCGCGCCGATTGACAAGCGGGCTCTGCCCGCCTCGTACGGCGGCGATCAGCCCGGCCCCAGCGACGATTTCCTGGTTGGACAGGGCCTGTTCTATCTGAGCGAACAACGGCGACTCTTTCTCGACTGCACTTCGGGGCATTATCAGATGCTCTGGGGCTACAATCATCCCGAACTCGAGGCGGCGGCGTTCGAGGCCGTCCGCGCCGGTATTGTCTGGGACAACCACTCGAACATTCCCCAGGCCCCTCTCAAGCAACTGGGCCGGCGGCTCATTCAAGCCGCGAACGACCCGGACGAACCCGATCCGCTCGACAAAGTGCTCCTGGGCGTGTGCACCGGCACGGTGGCTTGCGCCGCTGCTCTCAAAACGCAGATCAAGGTGTTCGAGCGCAAGACCCGCACCCGGGCGGCCCCCGTCATCCTGTCGCTCGAAGGCAATTATCACGGGAGCGATTTCATGCTGCAGTTCATGCGCGGTCTGTGGCCGCTCCTGCCCCGACCCTGCGAGTTTGTGAACCTTGAGCCCAATGCGTTGGATGCAATCGAGGCCGCCTTCACACGGTACGGCGAGCGCATCGCCGGATTTTGGGCCGAGCCGGTGATGATGAACCGCGAGGCGATCCTTGTCCCGCGCGCGACCCTCGAGTTGGCGCGGCGCTGGTGCGATCGGGTGGGCGCTTTGCTCTGCCTCGACGAAATCCAAACCGGGTTCTGGCGCCCCGAGATTTTCGATTTCCGCGCCCTGGGCGTGCGTCCGGACCTGGTCGTGCTCGGCAAGGGCATGGCGGCCGGGTTTCATCCCCTGTCGGGCGTGCTCTTCCGCAGCCGCCATGACGTGCTCGAACAGTACGACGCCATCAGCACCAACGGCTCGGCGGCCCTGCCTGCGCTCGTCGCGCTGGCGTCGATGCAGTTGATCCATGCCCGGGCCGGGCAAGTTGAAGCGGCGGCGGCGGGGGTCCAAAGCGGCTTCCACGCCCTGGCAAACGAGTTCCCGGAACTGGTCGAGCGGGCCCAGGGCCGGGGGCACCTGATGGGGCTTCGCCTCAAGTCCGTCGAACATGCCAAGGCGCTGCATCGCCGGTTGCTGGCAGACGGCATCTGGACGCGCGTCCACGCCTACCACGAAGGCCATCGCACGGTGCTGACCAAGCTCGGATTGCTGGCGGATGCGCAGATCGTGGACTTCCTGCTCGACCGAATCCGGCAGGCCCTCCGCGCGCTTTCAATCCCGAACTCGAGCACGTCCCGGCAAACCACGAATGTCCCATGACACTTCGCCCACGAATCGGTCTGCTGGCTCTGACGCTCGAATTGTACGAAACGCTCGCTCCGGGCCTGCGGTCCTCGCGCGAGGCCTGGGTCCGACGCGCACTTGTGCCGCCGCTGGCCGCCGCCGCCGACGTCGTATTCGAGCGGGCCGTGTTTCGACGCGACGATGTCGAGTGCGTGATGCGCCAGTTTGAGGCTTTGGGGATCGACCTGGTCGTGGTCGTGTTCCTGACCTATGCGCCCAGCCAGATCGCCCTGCCGGCATTGGTCCGGACACCCCTGCCGATCCTGATCTGGAACACGCAGGAACTGTGGGGTGTTGACAGCACATTCACAACGGAGGTGATGATCGACAACCACGGCGTGCATGGCACCCAGGACCTGGCCAACGTGTTGGTCCGCGCCGGCGTCTCCTTCCACGTCGTCACCAGCCACGCAAGCGAGCCGGACGGCCTCGCCGAACTGCGCGACTTCAGCATGGCCGCCGCCGCGGTGAACAGTCTGCGCTCGGCCCGGATTGGCCGGTTGGGGCACCCCTTCCCTGGCATGGGCGATCTGGGTGTGGACACGACCCATCTGGCGGCGACGCTGGGCTGCGCCTGGGTGAATCTGCCGGTGGATGAGTATCACCAACGCGCGGCCGCGGCGCCCGAGTCCGATGTGCGCGGCCTTGTGGCCTGCTACCGGGAGGCCTATGACGTGGCCCCCGACGTGACCTCGATCGAGCTCGAGTCCGCAGCCCGCGCAGAACTGGCGTTGCGGGGCTTCGTCGCCGAGCATCGGCTCTCGGGCCTGACCTACCAGTTCCTTGCCTTCGGCGATGACGAGCGCACCGAGACGCTGCCTTTCGTGGCGGCGAGCCGCCTGATGGCCGACGGCATCGGGTTCGGGGGCGAGGGCGACCTGATCGGAGCTGTGGGGACTCTGTTGCTTCATCGGTTGAATCCGCCGGCCACATTCTCCGAGGTGTTCACCATCGACTTCGCCGGAAACGCGCTGTTCATGAGCCACATGGGAGAGGCCAATGTGGCGATGGCCCGGCGCGATCGCCCCGTGCCGCTCGTGGCCCGGACGACTCCGATTACTCGGACCCGCACCCGGCAGTTGGCTCTGGTCACCAGCCTCGAACCGGGTCTCGCCACGCTGGCTGCGCTTGCGCTGGGCCCGGCCCAACGCTGGCGCCTGCTGGCCGCACCGGTCGCGATCGAGGACTACGGGCCGCAGCCGGGCTTCTGTGTGCCGCATTTCAAGGTGCGGCCGCAATCGGATGTCAGGCGGTTCCTGACCGACTACGCGCGCGCTGGCGGGCCGCATCACAACGCCGTCTGTTTTGGCGATGGCCGCCGCCGTCTGCGGTTCGCCGCGCACATCCTGGGAGCGGAATACCACGAAATCGGCGGGGACGGCGCGCGCCTGGATGGCGATCGACCGACGGATGACATCGGATGAGGCGAGGCATGGACGCGAGCGAATCGAGAGTGCTTTGGCTGGGGCTGGATCTTGGCACGACAAACGTCAAGGCCCTTGTCGCGGACCGCGACGGCGTTGTGCGGGGCGAGGCAGCGCGCCCCGTTGCACTGGCCGCGGTGGGAGATGGTGGCGTCGAACAGGACATCGAGGAGATTTGGGCGGCCACAGTCGAAGCGATTCGCGGCGCGTTGCGTGGAGTCGATGCGGCGCAGGTGGCGGCCATCGGCGTTTCGAGCCAGGGCGGCGCCCTGCAACTGCTCGACGCCGCCGGCTGCCCGGTCGGCCGAGTGCTCAGTTGGCTCGATCAACGCGCGCGCCAAGACGATGAGGCGCTGACCGCGGAGCTGGGGCGGCCCTGGTTCCGGCGCCACGTCGGGCACGGCGGCTCCGGCTACGCCGTCGGCCAAATCCTGCGGCTTCGTCGCGAGGACCCCGCCCGACTCGATCCGCCTAATCGCGTCGGGTTCGTCGGCGACGTCATCGTGGAGCGACTGTGCGGACGGGCCGCGCACGACGCCACCTCAGCCGGGCTCACGCTGCTGCTCAATCCGGCCCGGGGCGATTACGACACGGATCTCCTGGAACGACTGGGCCTTGCACGCGGCCAGTTGCCCGATCTGATCTCGCCGCGCGAGCCGGCGGGCCGGTTGCGCCGCGAGGTTGCGGCTGCGACCGGATTGCGTCCGGCCATTCCCGTCTCCGCCGCGGTGCACGATCAATATGCGGCCGCCCTCGGCACTGGGGCCGTCGAGCCCGGCGTGATCATGGTCGGGGCTGGGACGGCGTGGGTCCTGCTGGCCGTCAGCTCGCATCTGCCGGCGCTGGTCACCGATGACGCCTTTGTATGCAGCCACGTCGTCAGCGGCCTGTTCGGAGAGATTCTCTCCCTGGTCAACGGAGGCTCGGTCGTCTCGTGGGCGCTCCGACTTATCGGGCGCGGACAGGCCGGACCGGACCAGATCGAGACCATGCTGGCGTCGGCGCCGCCCGGGTGTGATGGTCTGAGTTGTTGGCCGTTCGTGACACCTTTCGGCGCCTCCGGCCTCGAACCGGGCACGCGCGGTCGGCTGGCGGGAATCCAGCTCGGGCACACGCCGGCACACCTGCTGCGAGCGGTCGTCGAGGGACTGACGTTCGAGCTGAATCGGCATTTGATATTCCTGAAACAAGCGGGGCTGCCCGTGGACCGCTTGGTCCTGGGTGGCACCGTGGCCGGCAGCCGCACCACGACTCAGATGATGGCCGATGTGACGGGCCTGGCGCTCGATTGCTCGGCTGCGGGCGGCGGCAGCGTCCTGGGCGCGGCCATCCTGGCCAGAGGCCTCATCGAGCCGGATCGCTCGCTGGCCGAGTTGAGCCAGTCCATGCGCGCGGGGCCGCGGCGGGTCGAGCCGGGACCCGATGCGGTTGCCTACCGCGAGTTGTTTCACCGCTATCGCGCGTCCTTGCCATGCAGCACGGCGCCGCGCGTCAGGAAGATCGGACACACCGCATGAAATCGACACCGCTCTATCACGTTTGGGACTACCGTGATGCGGATCGCGCCTTCTGGCGCGACGAGATGGAGGCGTGGCTTCCGCACAAGATCATCGATGCCCACACGCACGTGATGGATCCGCGATTCCGGCTCAGCCCCATGACCGAGTCGATGCGGCGTCAATACTGGGTCAACGAGGTCTTCGAGTGCATCGACGCGGACACGGCCGAGCGGTGTCATCGGGCGGTGTTCCCAGGCCGCCAGGTGGGATGCATCGCGTTCGGGTTTCCCGACCTCGATTTCGATCTCGATGGGGGCAACACGTGGCTGGCGGAACAATGCGTCCGGCGGGGCTGGCACAACCTGGCGGTCATTCGTCCGCAGTGGAGCCAGGCGGCCATTGCGCGCCTCCTGGATCAGCCGGGCGTGATCGGTTTGAAACCGTACTACGCGCTCATCAGCGAAAACCGGGAGACGCGCGACGCGCACCTCGAATCGGGCATTTTCGATTTTCTGCCGCATCATGTCCTCGAAGTGGCGAACGCGCGCGGCGCGTGGGTGACGCTCCACGTGCCCAAGGCGGCGCGCCTGGGGCATCCCGACAATCTGCGCGAAATCGCGGAGCTGCGACGGCGGTATCCGAATGTGATTCTTGTGATTGCGCATCTGGGGCGTTCCTACACCGAGGCGCATGCGCGGGAGGCCCTTCCGGCCCTGGCGGACGACCCGGGCATCTACTGCGACACGTCGGCGGTGCTCAATCCGGCCTCGCACCGGATTGCCCTCGAGTGTCTGGGCCCGAGGCGGGTTCTTTACGGATCGGACAATCCGATCTGCTACATGCGGGGCCGACGCCAGTATGACGGGCGTGCTTACATCAATCGGACCAGCTACCCGTTCCATTTCAACCGGACCCGCGAGGCGCCCGAGATCGAGGCGCAGTACACCCTTTTCATGTACGAAGATTTGCGCGCAATCAAACAGGCCTGCGTCGACCTGGGCCTGACCGCCTCCGAAGACATCCAGGCCATCTTTCACGACAATGCCGCGCGGCTGATCGACATGGTCGTCCGGAGGAAACCGGCGGCCGAACGCCGGATCGAGGAGGCCGACGCCAGCCGTTGACCGCCATTTGCCGCGGCTCTCTACGCTATGAAAACCATCCGTTTCGGTTTGATTGGATGCGGGTTGATGGGGCGTGAATTTGCCAGTGCCGCGGCGCGCTGGTGTCATCTGCTGGACGCGGACGCGCGCCCGGAGCTTGTCGCCGTATGTAACCGCGGGGCTGGGGCGTTCGAGTGGTTTCGCCGGCATTTCCCCGGCATTGCCCAATACACGCACGATTACCGCGACCTGCTGGCCAATCCAGCCGTCGACGCGGTGTATGTCGCTGTGCCTCACCATCTGCACTGCGAGGTGTACTGCGCGGCCGCGGCGGCCGAGAAACACCTGATGGGCGAAAAACCTTTCGGGATCGATCGGGCCGCCAACACGGCGATTCTCGACGCGCTCGAACGGCACCCCAACGTGTTCGCGCGGTGCGCCTCGCAGTGGGTCTTCTTCCCCGGGGCCCAGCGGATCGGCGATCTGATCGAGCGCGGTGCATTCGGTCAGGTCCTCGAAGTGAACACGGGCTTCCTGCACAGCGGGGATTTGGACCCAAATCGTCCGATCAACTGGAAGCGGCGCATCGAGCACAACGGCGAGTACGGGTGCATGGGCGACTTGGGATTGCATGTCTGTTGCCTCCCCTTCCGCGCCGGCTGGATTCCCCGCAATGTCCGTGCGCTGTTGTCGGATATTGTGCGCGAGCGGCCGGATGGCCGGGGCGGAATGGCGCCCTGTCGGACCTGGGACAACGCAACCCTGCTGTGCGAGACACTCGACAGCGCCACGGGCAGTCTGTTTCCATGGACCGTGAAGACCCAGCGGATCGCGCCGGGCCACAAGAACACCTGGTATATCGAGGTCTATGGCACCAAGGCATCAGCCCGCTTCTCGACACTCGATCCCAAGCGGCTCGACCTCCTCGAGTATGCGGGCGGCGAGCAGGTCTGGGGGGCGGTCCAAACAGGGCACGAGACCGTCTTCCCGACGATCACTGGCCCCAACTTCGAGTTCGGATCCCCCGATGCCATTCTGCAGATGTGGGCCGCGTTCCTGCATGAACTGGTTCATCGCGCCCCGTTGCGCCCATTCGCCGGCTGCGCAACACCCGCCGACGCGGCGCTGAGCCATCGGCTATTCACCGCCGCCCTGCGGTCCCATGCGCGCGGCTCGGTCGAGGCGGTGGAACCGCCCGCGGGCTAGCGATCGTTCACCGCTTCGGCGCCGGTGTCTTCTCCCACGTCAGGCGCGCCCGGCAGACCTCCCTGCCCCCGATGTGGGTCGGCGAATGTTCGTAGAGCGTCGTGCTGATCTGCCGTGTGCGGACGCTCAGCATGTCGCCTTGCCGGGACTCGCCCAGGTAATTGACCTCGAGGAGGCGCAGGCCATGCTCCCCGTGAAATCCGCGTGGTTCCAGGCCGCATCGAGGAAGTAGCGGCACACGCTCACGCTGGTGGCGCGGTGGGTGAAGTCCGCGTCGTAGGAACAGACTTTGAGTCGCTGCGTCCAGACGGATGGTTTGGAGGCAGGCGTGGTCATGCGGGGTTGAAGTGGAACAGTTGCGCGGCGTGCGGTGGGACGTCGAGGTAGAGTCCCTGGCGATGGAGGTCGTCGCCGACCCGCTCGTAGTCTTCGGTGCCGAGCAGATCGCGCATGCGCCAGTTGTATCGCTCGAGCTGGGGGACGACGAGCGGGATGTAGCATTGGCAGCGATGCGATGCCAGGTTCACCACCGCCAGATCGAACTTTCGGGGCAAGGCCTGCCATTGAATCGCCACGATGTTCTGCCAGGTCGGGTTGTCGGGCCACGCGGGGCGGGGCGCCAGCAGATGGGGCTCGCCGGTGCCGATCGCGCTGCGGCGCAGGGCCGCCAGGAGTTCCGCATAGGCGGACTGAATCTGAGGCTGGATCGCCTCCTGCCAGCGGCGTCCGAGTTGGACGGGCGTGCGGAGGCAAAAGCCCTGCATCTGCCCGTCGTGGATCAGCCGCAGCCCGGGCAAGGCGAGCATGAGCCAGGCGGCGCACCGGTGTTCCGACGGCGACAGGAGGGTGGTGATGCGAATCTCGTCATGGTTTTCGAGGAAATGGGCCGACGCCGCGGTGAAGGCAGGGGCTTGGGACGCCAGATGCCGCTGAACACCTGGATTGTCACGGGCGACAAGGCGGTCGTACAGGCGCTTGTCGTACGTATAGTCGAAGCCCAGGTTCTGCATCCGCTCTTCGAGATCCCAGTAGGCCTCTGCCAGGAACAGGGAGTGCGGATGCCGTTGTTTGCACCGGGCAATCGCCTCGGCCCAGAACTCCCGCGCGGGCGCGGGTTCGTGGCACGGGAACTGGCTCCAGGTCCGCTCGAACACGTCGTTCAACACCAGCATCGCCATGTCGCAGCGCACTCCGTCGCATCGCTCCAGGACCGACAGCAATTCATCGACTATTGCGGCTCGTGTCTCCGCGCGGCGGTAGTCCAACTGGACGGTGTCGTTCCACGGCGGGAAATTGGGGTCGCGACCGTGGGCCAGCCAGCGCTCCGGCTTGGCACCCTCGGCGCGGAAGGTCCCTGGGGCGGGCGCCGGGCTTTGGACGAAGCGGTGCGGATGGGAGCGAATCCAGGGATGATCGAGTCCGGCGTGGTTGGGGACGAAATCGAGAACCAGCCCGAGACCGCGTCGATTCAACTGGCGACGGAACGTTTTCAGGCCGGAGGCGCCTCCCAACTCGCGGGGCACCTTGTATCGGGCCATGGCGAAGGGTGAACCGGACAGATCGTCGATGTGGAAATCCGGCAGAGCCTCGCGACAGAGTTCGTGCAGGGCATGGTTCTGGCGGGCGACCTGGCGGGCGAGCGGGCCGATCTCCCAGATGCCCATGAGCCAGACGTGTGAAAAGCCAAGCCGCTCCCAGGTCTTGATCTCGGTCTCGGGCACCGAGTCGAGAGTGACGCGCTGGCCGATCCGCGTTGAAAGCTCGCGCAACCAATGCCGCGCGTTCAGTTCGTAGACGAGTGGGTGAGCCATGGTGGGGGCAAGGCAAAAGCTGAAGGTTGAAGGCTAAAGGCCGGAAGGCTGAAGGGATGTCGGGTCAGGAAGGCGGGGTCGGTTGCGGCGGTTGCGACTGCAGCATCCGAATCCCGTCCCGGACGTATTGGATGCCGGAGACAGCGGTGCAGGCGGTGGCCGCGGCCGCGAAAGAGTTGAGCCAGACGACATCGAGTTTGAGCAGCGCCCAAAGCACGCACCCCATTTGCAGCACGGTCGCGACCTTGCCGGTCCAGCGCGGTCGCACCGTGCGGCGCCCCACGAGATAGGAGATCAGCACGAGCATGAGGAGCAGGATCACATCGCGGCAGAGCACCGTGCCGGTCAGCCAGAGCGGGATGCGATCCAGGCGTGGGCTGTGCTGGAGGCTGAGCACGACCAGGCCGAGCACGAGCAGGAGCTTGTCGGCGAGAGGGTCCAGGAGCGCGCCCATCTCGGTCCGTTGATCGAAACGCCGGGCGACGAAGCCGTCGACGCCGTCGCCGGCCGCTGCGAGGACGAAGACGGCAAGAGCCACCCAGCGGTAGGCCTCTCCGCCCGAGCTGGTGTAGCGCAACAGAGCCACCACGAAGACCGGAACCATGAGAATCCGGACGATCGTGATCTTGTTCGCGGTGGTCATCGTCATCGCCCCCGTAGTCTGAACACGCCGGGGCGACACGTCAATGTGCAGCCGATAAAGCACGTGACACTGGAGGCGGGTCGGTCATTCTGTCGGGCATGAAGCGTGATGAAGCACTCCGTGCCCTGGCGAAGGTCGAGCAGCAGTTGTGCGCGAGAATCCCCTCGGACGCGCCCTCATGGGGCCGGCGGCATCTGCGGCATGTCATCGAGGAACATGTGGGCGCCGCGCGGTTTCATGTCGCGCTGATCTACGACGCGGGGTGCGCCCTGGGCGATGACCTGACGCCGCTGAGCGTTCACGGCGGGCATCCGAAGTACGCGTTTTGGGCCGAGGGTGTTCGGCGCCACCTGGAAATCTGCGCGGCGAGCCTCGAGAACAAGCCTGAGACGGAATCGTAACAGGATGGCGAGAGCCACAGACCAATCCGCGCGTTGCCGGCGGTCGCAATGGGTCGTGGCGACTTTCGTGTCGGTTCTCGTGCTGCCCTTCAACGGGTGCACGACGCCGATCCGTTTGACCGCAGATTTCGCGTTGCGTGCGACCTGTACAATCGGGCGGTGGCACTCGGTTTTGCCGAGGGCACACGGCCCCACACCGTGGTGCAATGGTCGCGTGGAGCAGCGGCGAATTAGCGGTGTCACTCGAGGTGTATTCGACTTATGAGTCGGACTCGATTGATCTGGACGGGCGGAGAATCCCGCTCGAGACGGACACGGCGGCGCCGTTGGCCTGCAGTCTCAACGACACTACGGTCTGGAGACTCGGCACAGTGCAGTTCGTCTCCCCCGAGGAGCGCATCAAGACGGACATCTACCCCACCCAGCCGTATCGGGCGGGGCGAATCCCGGTTGTATTCGTGCATGTTACCCTCAGCAGTCCGGCGTGGTGGGCCGAGATGTGGAACACGCTGCGGGCCGATCGGAGTCTGCGCGAGCGCTGCCAGTTCTGGTATTAAGGAAGTCCGGCGCATTCTCCTCGAACACCTGGCGGCGTGCGGCCACGGCTCGAGTCGGCCCGGCTCAGGGCATTCCCAGCAGAAACGCCCGGAGTTCGGCGAGCTTGTCGGTGTTGATCAAGTCAACCCCGGCGGCATGCTGGACGCGCCAGACGGGCTCGATATCCGGACCGCCCCAGAAGCGGACGCGCCGGCCCTGGGCGTGGGCGCGTTGAACAAGGTCGGCCAGCCTCTGCGCTTCCCCGGGCGGCATCTCCCCCTGGCCCCGCCAGGAGAAGCGGGCGCGCCAGTTCTCGCTGATCCAGGGAACGAGGCGCGCGCCCGCCGCTCCATCCAGGTCCGGCAGGCGTCCGTCGATGGCGGCCCGGCGGCGGGCTGTGGCGGCGAGCGCCGAACGGGGAGAGTTGCCGCTCAAGACGATTGTGACCGCGTTGGTCTCGGTGCGGTTCGCCGCAAAGACCGTGAGCATCTCGGCGTATTCGTCGAGCACGGGCGCCAGCGCCGACCATGTCACATCCGACGGCGTCTTGAAATCGATCAGCAGGAAGAAATCGTGGTCGCCCGGAAAGACGCGCCCACGATTGGACCGGACGCGGTCTCGCAGTGGGTCGAGATAGAGCGCCTGGAGGGTTCGTTTGGGATCGACCCGGGCGCGGTCATGGGCCACGAGCAACTGGCCGTCGATCGCGTAGATGTCGACCTCGACACTGCAGAATCCATGATCGAGCGCATCGAGCAGGGGGCGCGGATGCTCGTAGTCGTTGTGGCTGTGGGCGCGGGGGAGAGGAGGCGCAGCGGGTTTGTCGGCCGCGTTCGCCCAGAACAATCCGCCTGCCAGCAAAGCGGGGAGAAGCGAGTTCACGGGGCCAATGATCTCGCACACGGGCTTGGGAGTCGATCCCCGAGTTCCGAGGGAGGCGCGGCAGAGCCGCGACCAGAACAACCACAGAAGAAAACGAAGAAAACGAAGCTTGGGCGCACGAAGATTTTTGTGGCGCTTTGCGGCTTGTCTGATACATTCACGCGCCTTTCGCCGGGAACCGCTGGTTCTGGCGTGAGTTAACCAATTGCGAATCATCACTTTGACCGATTCTTTGGCGTGACTGCGAAAAAGCGTACGAAGAAGAAGACTGCAGCGCCGTCCGGCAGCAAAGGCCGAACGGTGGGCACTGCCAGCGCGGCATCGATCCTGGGGATCAAACCCGTCGAGCAGACCGGCAAGGGCCTCCTTGGGGTTCGGCCCGGGTGGCAGAAATACTACAGCCACCTGATCGATTTGCGGGCTCGTCTGCGCCGGCAGATGAGCGGGCTTGCCAAGGAATCCGCCGAGGAAATGGACAGTTTCAGTCTGCACATGGCGGATTCGGGAACGGACAATTTCGACCGGGATTTTGCCTTAAGCCTGCTCTCGTCGGACCACGATGCCATGTACGAGATCGAGGAGGCGCTCAAGCGCATCCAGCGGGGAACCTACGGGGTGTGCGAGCTGACTGGGAAGAACATTCCGAAGGCGCGACTCGAGGCGATTCCCTGGACTCGCTTCACGGTCGAGGCTCAAGCCCAACTCGAACGCGAGGGCGCCCTGCGCCAGCGGCGACTGGGGGCATTGGGCACGATCGACACGGTCGGACCCGCCGAGATCGAAGAGGAAGCCGACGAGGAAGAGAAATCGGCAAAAGAGAAGGAATAGCTGACGCATATGCCGCGAGAACTTGTCACAATCGAGTGCACTGAAGCGCGAAAAGAGGGGAAGCCCCCGTCCCGTTACATCACCACCCGGAACAAGAAGACGCAGACTGAGAAGGTCGAGCTGAAGAAGTACAATCGCTTTCTCCGGCGCCACACCCTTCACCGGGAAATCAAGTGAGATCTTAATATGCCACGCAAGACACATCTCGAACGGCCTTCAGGCGGACGCGGCGGACGCGGCGGACGCACGCGCGGCGGGACGCGCGAGGCGCGGGTTCCGCGGCCCAAGCCGAAGATCGATTTCACTGCCGACTCTCTGGACTACCGCAACGTCAATTTGTTGAAGCAGTTTGTGACCGATGCCGGACGCATCCTGCCGCGCAAGTACACGGGGCTGCCGGCGCACTATCAGCGCCGACTCACTCTCTCGATCAAGCGGGCTCGACAGATGCTGCTGATGAAGTAACTGGAAAGCCTGCCGGGATGGTCCCGGGCTGTCTTCGGGTGTGTTCTCCCCGTGGCGTGTTGCGATGGGACTTGTGGGGGGGCAGTGCGGTGGCATGGAGGGGCGGCTTGCGCGAGTGCTTGGGAGGAGTTGACCGCGGCGGTGGCGGGAGCGTGCGCGTCGGCCCTGGGGTGTGGAGAGGACAGCGGCATGGAAGCGATTTGATCGTATTCGGATTCAGGTGGGCAAGAGCGGGCGCTCCTCTTTGAACGATGCATTTCGCCGGGCAGTCGCCTGCGAAACAGACCGAGTGAGCCATGAGCAACGGCAAGAGTAGAGCGGCGGCGGGTGGCGGAAAGCCGTCGCAAGCGCCTGTCAGTTCGGGCGCGTCCAAGGGCCGCCCGACGTCGATCCCCCCTCGAGCGTCTCTTTTCCGGAGAGTGGACTGGGTGACGTTCGGGGTGACGACGCTGATCACGCTGCTGGCGTATCTCTGCACGCTGGCGCCGGATCTGACGCTCGAGGACTCCGGCGAGCTGGCGGTTGGATCCTACTACGCGGGCGTGCCGCACGCGCCGGGCTATCCGATCTGGACGATTTACTCTTGGTTGTTCACGGTTCTGCTGCCGTTTTCCAACGTGGCATGGCGGGTGGCGGTGTCCTCGGCCGTGGCGGCGGCGTTTGCCAACGGGCTTCTGGGGCTGATCGTCTCGCGCGGCAGCAGCATGATGATCGAGAGCATCGAGGAGTTGCGGAGCATCGAGCGCCGATGGGAGAACGCTCTGTGCCTGGTTTCCGGATTCACCGCCGCCATTCTGATCGGCTTCAACGGCTTCATGTGGAGCCAGGCGGTGATTGTCGAGGTGTACACGCTGAGCGTTCTCTCGCTCATGGGGGTGCTGGTCTGCCTGTTGCACTGGAGCTACGCGCCCGATCAGCGGCGCTACCTCTACATCGCGTCTTTCCTGTTCGGCATCTGTTTCAACAATCACCAGACGCTGATCGTGGCCGCCATGGGCCTCGAGGTCGCGATTGCGGCAATCAACCCGAAGCTGGGGCGGGACGCTTTTTTCATCAACGTGGTTTTCTTCGTGGCCGGCCTTGTGCTCAAGAGCATGGGCGTGTTGACGAGCTTCGACCAGAATGCGCCCCTGTACTTCATCTACATCGCGGTGGGCGTGGGCTCGATCGCCGCGTGGGCCTACCTGACCTACCAGACCAACTCGATGTTGACCGAGTGGAAGTCAGTGCTCATCACCCTGGGCGCGTGGCTGCTCGGCGCGGCGTTTTACTTCTACATGCCGATCGCGTCGGCGACCAACCCGCCGATGAACTGGGGCTACCCGCGCACGTTCGACGGGTTCATCCACGCCTTCACCCGCGGCCAGTACGAAAAGACAAATCCCAGCAACATTTTTGTCGATCCGTTCCGTTTTCTGCTGCAGTTGAAGATGTATTTCGAGGGAGCGATCGACGAGTTTCATCTGGTGTATCTGTTGCTGGCGCTCGTGCCCTTCGTCTTCTTCGTCCGCATGCAGAAGCGCGAGCGGGCGTGGATTGTGGGCAACACGGCTGTGTACGCCTGTCTGGCCTTTCTGCTGTTGATCCTGCTCAATCCCCTGGTTGACCGGCAGAGCCGCGATCTGACGCGCGTCTTCTTCACGGCGTCTCACGTCACCATTGCCATGTTCTTGGGATACGGACTGACCCTGTTGGGCGCGTATCTGGTGACTCACTACCAGCAAACCCGCCCCTATGCTCTGTATGGCGCCGCGGTGGCGGCGGCGGTCGGCCTCTATTCGCTGGCCGCCCGCGTGCAGGAGGTGTACGGGCATCTGGCCGGCGAGCACGGCGGGATCGGTTTGCTCTTTCATGGACTGGGCCAGGCCTTTCGCCACCCCAGTTTCACCGCGCCCGTGCACGCCATCTATGCCGCGCTGTTTGTCCTGATTGTGGCGTTGGTGTTTCTGGGCGGCGTCCTTCTGCACCGCACCCGTCTGCGTCCTGAATTCGCGCTGGCCTGTTTTGCGGTAATGCCGTTTTTCGCCCCTCTGTCGCACTGGGCCGCCAACGAGCAGCGCGGCCACCTGTTCGGGTACTGGTTTGGGCATGACATGTTCGAGCCGCCCTTCGGACTTTACCCGCCGATGACTCGCAACGCCGTGCTGTATGGAGGAACGGATCCCGGGCGCTTCTGCCCGACCTACATGATTTTCTGCGAGAGCTTCATCAAGCCCGAGCAGCGGAGGAATCCGGCATTCGACCGACGCGACGTCTATATCATCACACAGAACGCCCTCGCCGACGGCACCTACCTGAACTATATCCGGGCGCATTACAACCGGAGCGCCCAGGTCGATCCGCCCTTCCTGCGCGACGCGGTTCTCTATGTGCAGACCATTGTGATGGGCAAGAGGGAGGCGGAGAAGCGGTTGAACGGGCAGGTGTACCGCATGAACGGACTCGCCAGAAGCGTCGGCAGCCTCACCAATCTCGTGGCCCCATTCGACCGGCTGATTCTGAATTTCGGACGGAAGGTCGAAGAGCGCCGGCGCCGGGAGGGCGTATATCCGCCCAAGGAGATTCAGACCGCGACGGTCGAGGATTCGCAGAAGGCATTCCAGGATTACATTGTGGATGCCCAGCGGCGCTACTATCACGACATGCAATACCCGAACGAGCCCAAGCAGATGCGCCTCGGTGAGATCGTGAATTTCACGCCTGACGGCCGTGTGCAGGTGGCGGGGCAGGTCGCCGTGATGGCGATCAACGGTCTGCTCACCAAGGTCATTTTCGACAAGAACCCGACCAACGAGTTTTACGTCGAAGAGAGTTTTCCGCTCGAGTGGATGTTTCCACATCTGACCCCGTACGGGATCATCATGAAGATCAACCGGCAACCGGTGCCGGAGTTGACGGAGGAGATGCTCGAGACGGACCACAGGTTCTGGTCGCAGTACGCCGAGCGGCTTTGCGGCAATTGGATCACCTACGACACGCCGGTCCGGGAGATCTGCGAGTATGCGGAGCGGGTCTATTTGCGGGGAAACCTGCGGGGATTCACCGGAGATGTCCGATTTGTCCGGGACAACGACTCGCAGAAGGCCTTCTCGAAATTGCGCAACTCGATCGCCGGCCTCTACGCGTGGCGGCTTGGTCCGGAGTGTCCCGAGAATCTTCGCCCGAAGACCTCAGCCGCGCGCGACTGCGTGATCAAGGAGGCCGACTTCGCGTTCAAACAGGCGTTTGCGTTTTGTCCGTACAGTCCCGAGACCGTCACTCGCTACGCCACGCTGTTGGCGAGTCTCGGCCGGGTGGACGACGCCCTGCTTGTCGCCGAAACCTCTCGGCAATTCGATCCGGAGAGTCCGTTTGCGGCGAGTCTGGTCAACCAACTGCGCCAGATGAAGGAAGGTCTCTCGTCCCTGAGCCAGCTCCAGGGCCAGATTGACATTCTGGACGCGCAGTACCGGACCAACACGAACAACATCCAGGCGGCGTTCAATCTGGTGGCCGCGCACCTCCAGCTCCAGCAGACCAATCCGGCGTTCAGCGTCTTGGATGAAATCGCCGCCCGCCCCAACGCCGATGTCGGGGCGCTCCTATCGGTGGCCCGCGCTTACGTCGATATCGGTCAGTACGCCCGGGCCGAACCGTCGCTCCAGCGATTGGTCATGCAAATGCCCGATTCGCCCGAAATCTGGTACGATCTGGCGGGGGCTCAGACCGCGCTCGGAAAGCAGGCCGAGGCCATTCAATCACTGGCTAGGTCGCTTCAGCTCAGCGCCGTTCGCCTGACGTCCGATCCCAAGGCGTCGAATCTGCAGGCCCTCGCGATCACCGATTCCCGCTTTCAGACTCTGCGGGGCATCCCCGAGTTCCAGAAACTGGTTGCGCCCAAGTAGGCCGGGCGGGCCCGAGGGCCCGGCCCGTTGACGCGATCGTGTATCGAGGACTCGAAGAGCGTCATCTCAGGTCTCGAAGCGCAGCTCGCCGGACATCCGAGGCAGCCATTCCTGGCGGGGGCGGGGGGGCGGGGCGGGGCGCCAGTCGAACGCCTGATTCGCCACACGGTGCATCTGTTGGAACCACCAGGCGGCCCGTGCGAGGCGTCGTTCGCCCGGCGCCGGGCCCAGGCGGGGGGGCGTCCCGCTGAACGCCAGTTCGAGTTGTCCCCTTCCGTTTGCCATGTCGATTGTCGTCGTCATGGCCGCAGAGTACGGGATGGGGTGGGGCAAATACGGTCCCACCCCTAGAAAAAAAACGCTGCTCGCCTGTCGGCGGCGGCACCGTTTGCACTTCTTGCCGCGGCCGCACGGATCAGGTGTATTGCACCCGATTCTCCCCGGTTCCCGACGAAGATGCCTTTCCCTCGTTGACGGCGCCCGTTGCCCGCAGTCTGAATCGCCACAGCGTCTGGTGCGGATTCTACGCCGTCAGCAGATTGTATTCGTCAGGGATCGGTCTTCGAGGCCTCGGCCTTGTTGACAGTCCAGGAACCGCTCATGGAATTGTCGTTGTTCCAGCGGCGGTGCCAGACGTCGTTGGCCGGATCGATGACCAGGTTGCGGATGGCGCTTTCGGCGTGTCCGTCGCAGAACATAACGACGGTGCGTTTATTGTGGCGGTTCGAGGGCCATTCAGCCGGGGTGGTGGGGTCGATATTGCCGTCGAACAGTCCGTACCTCGGTTTGGCGCTGCTGCCGTCTCCGGGTTTGCTGTCGGCGAGCATGATCATTTCGGCGGGGTGTTTGACGGCGGCCTCGCTGACTTCATAAGCGGGGTTGTCGACGTCCCCTCCGAGGCCCTTGTCGCTGAACGCGGGGAAGGCACCCCAGTCGTTGTAGCCGATCGAGAAGAGGGCTGTCTCGCTCACGCCCCAGGGGTCGCGTCCGCTCCCGGTCATGTAGGGCGCGCCGAGGGATTTGTTGATGTTCGTGTCCCAGCGGCTGTCGGGTCTGGCGGAGGGGCAACTGAACACGGCGCGATTCGTGCCCATTTGGCTGAACAGGCGCAGGGGCCAGACGTAGCGGAAGCCACCCGAGGCGAAGAGGCATCCGGGATACTTGCCGTTTTCCTGGACGTACATGACGGTGGCGATCCCCAACTGGCGCATGTTGTTGAGGCAGGCCGTCATGTTGGCCTTGCTCTTGGCCCGAGCCAAGGCCGGCAGCAGCATGCCGGCGAGGATGGCGATGATGGCGATGACCACGAGCAGCTCGATGAGGGTGAAGGCAAGGCTCCGATGGCTGCGCGGTTCCCGGGTGGGGGGGCTGGGGGCGGAAAGCGGGCCGGCGTGCGAAACACTGGAACGGCTCGGCAAGATGGACGTAGCGGCGTTCATGATGGTCTCTTCTGCGAGTATTTGCTTGGCTCAGTGTACGGTGTTGGACGGGGCTTTGCCAGTGTTTTAAGCGGCAACTCCACGATTGCCCTCGAGGCAGGCTTTGCGCAATATCCGCCGCTTATGTCGATGGTCCGCAGACAGTATCCGTTTCATCTCATCGAGCCTAAATGGCAGCGGTTTTGGGAAGAGCGACAGAGCTTTCGCGCGTGGAATCCGGGCGAGACCCTGCCGTCCGAACATCCTTTCGCCCGACGGCATGGACTCGGGGGGCGCCTGTCGAGCGCGGAGGAGATGCCGCCCAAGTACTTCATTCTGGACATGTTTCCGTATCCCTCGGGTGCGGGTCTGCACGTCGGCCATCCGGAAGGGTACACGGCCACGGACATTCTCGCGCGGTACCGGCGGGCGCGGGGTTGGCACGTGTTGCATCCGATGGGGTGGGACGCCTTCGGCCTGCCGGCCGAGCAGTATGCGATTAAGACCGGGCAGCACCCGCGAATCACATCCAAGCGGAACATCGCCACCTTCAAGCGCCAGATCCAGGCGCTCGGCTTCAGTTACGACTGGTCGCGGGAGGTGGACACGACCGACCCGGGCTACTTTCGGTGGACGCAGTGGATTTTCCTGCAGCTCTACAACAGCTACTTCGATCCCGAGTGGAACAAGGCGACTCCGATCGCGCTCCTCGAGGACGCGCTGTCGGATGCGCCGCGGCGGGAATCGGAGTGGCGTGGCAACCCCTTCCTGAGCGGCACGCACAAGGCGTGGATCGAGATGCCGCCCGAGCAGAAATACGGGCTGAGGCGCCAGTTCCTCGATCGCTGGCGTCTGGCCTACGTGGCTGAGGCCCCGGTGTGGTGGTGCGAGGCGCTGGGGACCGTGTTGGCGAACGAGGATGTCGTGGACGGCAAGAGCGAAGTGGGCGGCCATCCGGTGGTGCGCCGGCCGATGCGCCAGTGGATGCTTCGGATCACGGCGTATGCCGAGAGGTTGTTGGCCGATCTGGACACCATCGACTGGAGCCCGTCGCTCAAAGACATGCAGCGAAACTGGATCGGGCGGAGCGACGGCGCCGAAATCGACTTCGTCGTTGCCTCGTCGGGCGGCGAGGCATCGGACGGCGCCCCTCGAATCCGCGTGTTCACGACACGTCCGGACACGTTGTTTGGGGCGACGTACATGGTGTTGTCACCCGAGCACAAGCTGATGGACGAGATCACGACCCCGGCACAGCGCGAGGCGGTGCTCGAGTACAAGGCCCGCGCTGCCGCGAAGAGCGATCTGGATCGCACCGACTTGTCCAAGGAAAAGACCGGAGTGTTTACGGGCGGGCATGCCTTCAACCCGGCGACCGGTGAGCGCATCCCGATCTGGATTGCCGACTACGTGCTGGCCAGCTACGGGACAGGCGCCATCATGGCCGTGCCGGCGCACGACACCCGCGATTACGAGTTCGCGCGGAAGTTCAGTTTGCCGATTGTACAGGTGGTGGAGCCGCCCGCGGGGACGGACTGGCGGGGGTACGTGGACGACGGCGTGGCCGTGAACTCGGCGGCGGGGGATTTGAGCTTGAATGGGCTTCCGACGGCCCAGGCCAAGGCGCGGATGACGGAGTGGCTTGAAGCGAAGGGGCTCGGCGTCCGGACGGTGAACTACAAGCTGCGCGACTGGCTTTTCAGCCGCCAGCGCTACTGGGGCGAGCCCTTCCCGATCGTCTGGAGGCAGGACGCTTCCGGCAACTGGTTTCACGAGGCTTTGCCCGAATCGGCGCTGCCTGTGCTCCCCCCCGAGTTGGACGACTACAAGCCGACTTCCGAGGGCGAGCCCCCGTTGGCCCGGGCCCGCGAGTGGGTTCACCTGGGAGAGGGCGTTCGGCGCGAGACCAACACGATGCCGCAGTGGGCGGGCAGTTGTTGGTATTACCTGCGCTTCCTGGACGCCCGCAACGACGCCGTGTTCGTCAGCCGGGCCGCGGAGCGGTACTGGATGGGAACAAGCGACGGCAGGCCGCGGAGCGTGGGTCCCGAATCCGACACGGACGCTTCCGGGTCGTCGTGCGCCGCTGCCGACGCCGCGCCGAGGCCGGGCGTGGACCTGTACGTGGGCGGGACGGAGCACGCGGTTTTGCATCTGCTTTACGCCCGTTTTTGGCACAAGGTGCTCTATGATCTCGGGCATGTGTCGACGCCCGAACCGTTCTATCGTCTGGTGAACCAGGGGCTCATCCTGGGCGAAGACGGCCAGAAAATGAGCAAGAGCCGGGGGAACGTCGTCAATCCGGACGCGATCCTGGACGAGTATGGGGCCGATGCGTTCCGTTTGTACGAGATGTTTATGGGGCCCCTGCAGGACAGCAAACCCTGGAGCACCAAGGGGGTTGAAGGCGTCTACCGCTTCCTGGGGCGCGTCTGGCGCCTGTTCATTGACGAGCGCAGCGAGACCGAGTTCGAACAGAATTGCGCGGCCGAGCCCAGACGCGCCGCGGAGCACCTCGAAGCGATCCGTCTGAGCCCGAAGATCGAAGAGGCGGCGCCCGCGCCGGCCCAACTGAAGGCGCTGCATGCGTGCATTCAGAAGGTGACTGAGGATCTCGATGGACTGCGGTTCAACACCGCCATCTCGGCCATGATGGTGTTCGTGAACGAGGCGATGACATGGCCCAACAGGCCGGTCCCGGTGTTGCGCGATTTCCTGATCCTGCTGCAGCCTTTTGCGCCGCATTTGGCCGAGGAACTCGCCTCCAGACTTCCGCCGGCGGGCGAGTGGGGGGCGGAGGGTTTAGACTTGGCCTATCAGCCCTGGCCTCGGTTCGATCCGGCGCTGTTGATCGAGGAGACGCTCGAGATCCCCGTGCAAGTGAACGGGAAACTCCGCGACGTGGTGCGAGTGCCCGTGACGGCGACAGCTCCGGAGTTCGAGCGGGCAGCCCTGGCGGCTCCCAAGGTGCAGCCCTTTATCGAGGGCAAGACGGTCAAGAAAGTGATCGTCGTGCCGAAGAAGCTGGTTAATATTGCGCTGGGTTGAGACTGTGATTCATTTGACCAAACAAGAGCAGACCGTGCTGTGGGTGGTGCTGGCGCTGTTGCTGACCGGCCTGGCCGTGAAGACGTATCGCGCAAAGTCCGCGGGTCGATCCGCGCCGGAGCCGGCCGCGATTCAGTCCGATTCCCTCCACAACCCACCTGACAGCGTTGGAGACTATGCGGACAGAGAACATTGACGAGATTCTGGATCGGGTGACCGCGACGGACCCGCGCTATCGGCGGGAGGCATATCACTTTCTGCGCGAGGCGTTGGACTATACCCAACGGGCCATCAGCAAGTCGAACCGGGGCAAGCTGCGGCACATCACCGGGCAGGAGTTGCTGGCGGGCATCCGGGCCTACGCCCTGGCGCAATACGGGCCGATGGCCCTGACCCTGTTTCACGAGTGGGGCGTGCGCTCGTGCGCCGATTTCGGCGAATTGGTGTTCAACCTGGTCGACCAGAACGTCCTCGGGAAGACCGAGACGGACAGCCGGGCGGATTTTCTGGACGGCTACGATTTTGAAGAGGCGTTCCTCAAGCCGTTCCGTCCTCGCTCCCGCCCGGGCTCTCGCGTTTCGCCGCGGTCCTAACCCGCATCTTTCACACTCCGTCATGCACATGGCGATCGGATTTCGCAAGATGTCTGCTAGGCGGGTTCGAAGAACAAAACCGCACCAGGTTCGAGAGGCATGAAAATGAACACACTGTTCTTATGGCAGGACGGTTTCAGAACTGAGAGGCGGCTCTGGATTCTCTTTCCAGGCGCGGTTTTGCCAGAGCCCGGATATGAGACTCCGCGAAGCCTTATGAAATATCCGGACTAAGGCGACCGCGCCGCCCTCCATGACATGACGGTCCCTGCTCAGCATTTCCACCCGTCCGCCGAGCCCGCGCTCGAGATTCCGCTGCTGCCCGATGGCGTTCAACTGCGGACGTTGTCCAACGGGCTTGTGGTGATCGTGCGCGAGGATTTCAGCGCTCCTGTGGTGGCGGCGCAGGCCTGGTGCAAGGCCGGCAGCATCGACGAGGGGCGATGGCTGGGCGCCGGGCTCTCACACGTGCTCGAGCACATGCTTTTCAAGGGGACCACCACCCGGCAGGTGGGGCGGATCGACCAGGAAGTGCAGGCGGCGGGCGGCAGTCTCAATGCGTTCACGTCTTTCGACCGAACGGTGTACTGGATTAACACGCCCGACAGCGGGTCGGCCGTCGCGCTCGATATTCTGTGCGACATCATGCAGAACGCCAGCCTGCCCGGGAGCGAACTCGAGAAGGAGATGGAGGTCATCCGGCGCGAGATGGACATGTGCCATGACGATCCGGGCCGGCGCGCGAGCCAGCGGCTGTTCGAGACGGCGTACACGCACAGCCCGTACCGCTACGCGGTCATTGGCCACCCCGACATCTTCAGCCGCCTGCAACGCGATGATGTGGTCGCCTACTACCGCGAGAAGTATGCGCCAAACAACCTCTTTGTCGTGGTGGTCGGCGCGGTCGAGGCCGACGCGGTCTTCAGCCGGGTCGAAGCCGGTTTCGCGGCGTCCAAGGCCCGGCCTCTTCCCGTCGCGCCTTTCCCGATCGAGCCGCGGCAGGTGGCGCCGCGCGAGGTGATCGAGGAGGCGCCGATTGAACTGGGCCATGCGCATTGGAGCTGGCATGTCCCCGATGTCCGGCATCCGGATGTGCCGCTGCTGGACGTTCTGGCGACTCTTCTGGGCAGCGGGCGCAGTTCCCGGTTGTTCCAGGCGGTGCGGGAGCGCCAGGGCCTGGTCACGTCGGTCGACGCCTGGACCTACAGCCCGGGCAAGGCCGGGCTGCTGGGCGTCAGCGCCACGGTCGAAGGCGCCAAGTTCGCAGCGGCGCGCGAGGCGGTCCTGAGCGAGATCGAGCGGGTGCGCGCGGAGGAGGTCAGCGAGGTCGAGCTGGCCAAGGCGGTCAAGCAATTCACCGCGGCGTTTCTGGCGACGCGCAAGACGATGCAAGGCCAGGCCCAGGATCTGGGTGGGAACTGGATTGCGACGGGAGATTTGAGTTTTTCGGAGCGCTATCTGCGGGCGGTGAAGGGGGCGACCCCGAGCGAGGTGCGGCGGGTGGCTCGCGCGTATCTGACGACCGAGAACCGCTCTCAATACGCCCTGTTGCCGGCGTGCGCCAGGAGCGCGGCGGCGGTCGCCATCGTCCGGCGCGAGACCGAGCCGGTCCGGCTGTTCACCCTGGGCAACGGGCTGCGTCTGCTGGTCAAGGAGGATCGACGTCTGCCGTTTGTCGAGATTCGCATGGTTTTGGGCGGCGGAGTTCTGGCGGAGACGCCGGCTCGAAACGGCATCACCCAGTTGTTCACGCGCATGCTCATGCAAGGGACCGAACTGCGCGACGCGGTCCGGGTGGCGAGTGAAATCGAGTCGGTCGGCGGCCATCTCGACACGTACGGCGGACACAACAGTTTCGGGATCACGGCGGAGGTGCTTCGGGAGGATTTGGCCTTGGGACTCGAACTGACGGCCGATGTGCTGTTGCGTCCGGCGCTGCCTCTGGAAGCCCTGGAACGGGAGCGCCAGAACCAGATTGCCGCAATTCGGGCTCGCGGAGATCACGTGCTTCAGAGCGCCTTTCGCGCGATGCGGCGCGCGATGTTTGGCGTGGAGGGATACGGCCTGGACCTGCTCGGCGAAGAGGAGAGCGTGGGGCGGCTCGGTGTCGAGCCGTTGCGGGACTTTCACCGGCGCTTGGTGGCGCCCCGCAATGCGGTGTTGGCTGTCTACGGCGACATCGATGCCGAGGAGGTCCAGGCGCGGGCTGAAGCGGTGCTCGGCCTGTGGACCGGGGAAGGGCCGGGTCCGAGTGGGGCCAGGGGAGCGCCCGACACGCTGGGCACCGGGCCGGTGCGCGTCGAGGAAATCCGCGACAAGAAGCAGGCCGTGGTGGTGGCGGCCTTTCCCGGGGGCACGCTGTTTGATGCGGATCGGTTTGCGCTCGAAGTGTTGCAGGAGGTCTGCAGCGATCTGGGGTCGCGGCTTTTTCTGCGCATTCGCGAGAAGCTCGGTTTGGCCTACTATGTCGGCGCCCAGAACTTCCTCGGGTTGGCGCCGGGTTACTTCGCGTTCTATGCGGGCACCGCGCCCGACGCGGCGGCCCGCGTCGAGGCCGAACTCCTGGACGAGGCGGCGCTGCTGCGCGCCGAAGGGGTGTCCGAGGATGAACTCGACCGGGCCAAGGCGAAGATCATCGGCCAGAAGAAGATTGCGCGCCAGGATGTGGGCGGGTGCGCGCTGGCGGCTGCCCTGGATGAGTTGTTCGGGCTGGGCTACGCCTACAGCGACACGGAGGACGCGCAGTACGAGGCCGTGACTCGAGACCAGGTGCAGGCGGCGGCCGTGCGACATCTCACCCCGGATCGGCACGTCATCGCTGTCGTCAAACCCAACAGAGCGTGAGAGTGCGGGACGATGAAATCCCACCGCCATTCTGCATTGGGCGCGGATGGGCCGAGCCCGGCGCGTCTGGACGTGGAGGCCGCGGGGGAGTGGAGTCTGGTGGTCCGGCTTTCGGGCGACTGGCTCCTGAGCTCGGACGTGCCGGCTTTCACCGAAATCGAACGGTCGATCCGTGCGGGCTCGGCGCGGCGATTGGGGTTCGAGACGGCTGCGCTGGGGCGCTGGAACAGCGCATTGATGGTTTTTCTGTCGAAGTGCACGGACCTGTGCCGGGACCGCGGGATCGAGATGGACACGTCGGGTTTGCCGCCGGGGGCGGCTAATCTGCTGCGGCTGGCCCGGACGGCTGCAGACAAACGTGCGCCTGCCTCCGGGGCGCGCTCTGCGACCTGGCTGGAACGGGTGGGCGAGGGGGTGCTGGCGTTCGCGGGCGGCGCGGGTGGTTTTCTGACATTCCTGGGCGAATGCGTGGTTGCTCTGTTTAGGTTGTTGCGCGGGCGGGCGCAGTTCAGGTGGTCGGACACGTTCCTGGTCATGCAGGAGTGCGGTCCACAAGCTCTGGGCATTGTCGCCCTGATCAATTTCATCGTCGGGCTGATCCTCGCCTTCGTCGGCACTCTGCAACTGGCGCGGTTCGGCGCCACGATTTACAGCGCCGATCTCGTGGCCATTGCGACGGTTCGTGAGATGGCATGCCTGATGACCGGCGTCATCATGTGCGGGCGCACCGGCGCGGCCTTCGCCGCGCAGTTGGGCACCATGCGGGTGAATCAGGAGATCGACGCGTTTCAGGCCTGCGGAATTTCGCCGATCGAGTTTCTGGTCCTGCCGCGGCTGATGGCTTTGATCCTGATGATGCCGCTGCTGTGCGTGTTCGCCGCTGCAATTGCGATTGCCGGCGGCTTTGCGGTATCGACCCTGATGCTGGACGTGACGCCGACCGTTTATGTGCGTCGGACAATCGGCGCCGTCACTCTCGTCTCGTTTCTGCTGGGCCTTGGGAAGGGGACGATCTTCGGCGTGCTGGTGGCGTTGACCGGATGCCACCGCGGCATTCAGTGCGGGACCAATGCGGCCGCGGTCGGTCGGGCGACCACAACGGCCGTGGTGACCGGCATCACTGCGATTATTGTGTCGGACGGCGTGTTTGCGGTGGTCTGCAGCGCCCTCAACATCTAGCCTCGCGTCCCGTGACATCGCATCCGAACATGCCCGCGCGCGTCGACAAGATCGAGATCCGGGATGTGACGCTCGCCTACGGTTCGTTTGTGGTGCTGCGCGACATCCGGGCGCGGATTCGGTCGGGTGCGGTGTTCGTGATCATGGGGGGCAGCGGCTGCGGCAAGAGCACGCTCTTGCAGGCACTGATCGGGCTGCGCGCGCCGACGGACGGCGAGGTTCTCTACGACGGCATCCCGTTCTGGGGCTCCGGGCCTGAAGCCCGGCAGGAGCGGCTGCGGTCCTTTGGCGTGTTGTTCCAGAATGGCGCCCTCTGGAGTTCGATGACATTGGCCGAGAACATCGGGCTGGTGCTGGGCGAGTTCACCGACCTGACGCCCCCCGAAATCCGGGACCTGTCCCGGTTCAAATTGTCCCTGGTGGGGCTGCGCGGCTTCGAGGACTTTTATCCGTCTCAAGTGTCCGGCGGCATGGCCAAACGCGCCGCACTGGCGCGCGCCCTCGCTTTGGATCCGGACATCCTCTTTCTCGACGAGCCCTCCGCGGGGCTCGATCCGATCACGTCTCGGAAGCTGGACGAGCTGATTCTTCAGTTGCGCGACAGCCTGGGGGCGACCTTTGTGGTCGTGACACACGAACTCGCCAGCATCTTCGCCATCGCCGACGAATGCCTTTTTCTGGACGGGTCCACCCGGACGATGCGCGCGCAGGGATCGCCGCGCGCGTTGTTGGAGAGGGCGGACGATCCGGGGGTGCGCGCCTTTCTCACGCGCGGCGCGTCCGGCATGGAGCCAACCGACCCGGCGCACGCGGCGTTGGGCAATCTCACGAAGGAATGAGCACTCGAGTCAAGCCTGCAACCATTGGGGTCTTCGTCGTCTGCGGCCTGGCGCTTGCGGTGGCGGGGGTGGTCATGTCCAGCTCCTCGAGATGGTTTTCGCGCACCGAGGAATGCATCGCCTATTTCGACGGCTCGCTCAACGGACTGGACAACGGGGCGCCGGTCAAGTACCGCGGTGTGCCGATCGGATACGTCAAACGGGTGATGGCGCGGTACAACCAGGCGCCGGCGGACAACGCCATGCCTGTGCTCATGGAAATCCAAGAGCGGCTGATTGTCGACCGCCTCGGCCCGAAGGCCGCCGCGCGTGTCCCGTCGGGACTTTCTGCGTGGTTGACGGAGAATACCCGGGCCACGCTCGAGGCTGAGAGCCTCCTGACCGGCGTGCTCTACGTGAATATCGAAGCCAAGTCAAATCCTGCCCCGCCCGTGTTCCACCAACTTGATGCGATCTACCCGGAGATCCCAACCGAACCGACCCGCATCCAGCAAATCATCGCCCAGTTGACAAAGGTCGATCTGGCCGGCCTGGCCGATCGCCTCACCGCCCTCATCACTCGCCTGGACAGCAAGCTGGGTGAGATCAAGACCGCGGAGATCAGCGATGGACTGACCAATCTGATCGCGTCGCTCGATGGCTTCATCAATTCGCCGGAACTTTCGAACACCCTGGCATCGGCGCGTGCGACTCTGGACGAATACCGGTCTGTCGGAAGCCGGGTGGGCGCCCGGATTGACCCGTTGGCGGATGGGCTTCATGAGACCCTCGCACAGTCGCAGAAAACGCTGGCCGATATCCGAGGCGCCGCCGCGAATCTCGAGATGGTCCTGGGCGGCAACGCCCCGCTCTGGCATGACCTTGGCCTCGCGCTCGACCAACTGGCGGCCGCAGCCCAGTCCATTTCCGGGCTGGCCGACTTCCTCAAGGCCCATCCGAACGCCCTCATCAGCGGGCGCCGCACCCCTCGAGGCTCTCTCGATCACGGGAGGGCCGCGGATTGACCGTGGATGGAACGCGGAGCTCGCCCCTCCGAATCCGGTCCCTCCGAGAACCTTTGGTCCCCCTGCACATGAATTCCTTGAATGTCATCGCGCCCCGTGAAGCGGGAAAGATGCGCACGTTCGCACGCCGTTCGATCTCGTCCGGGCTGACCCTGGCGCTCTGTCTTGGATTGACCGGCTGCTCAGCCCTCAAGCCGGTCGAGGTCGAGGAACGGCACTTCGTTCTGAGCCCCTTGCCGGGCGAGGCGCCGGCTGCGGCCGGATCCGTGTCGGCTCGGGGTCGGGCGGTGGGTGTGAGGCCGCTGCGCGTCGCGGCCTACCTGTTGCGGGATGCGTTCGTTGTGCGTCGGGGCCGCCATGAAATCCAGTACCTCGAGTCGATGCGCTGGGCCGAACGCGTGGACAGAGGGGTGCAGCGCGTGTTCGAGGCGGACCTGGGCATGTTGCTTCCCGATGCCGTGATTCGCTCAACATCCTGGAGGCCCGGCGATGTCGCGGTCGAGGCGGACATCCAGTTGGAGCAGTTCGATGTGGACTCGGCCGGCAACGGCGTGTTGGAGGCCGCCTGGCGCATCGTCGCGCACGATCGGGAGGGCGCCGTGCGGTGTGGTCGGAGCCGCCATACGGCATCGGGACCGCAGCCATCTGCCGATCCGGACGGCGCGGTGGGGACATTGAGCCTGTTGATTGGCGCTCTGAGCCGTGATGTGGCGGGGGCTGTGCTCGGCCAGACCCGGATCGAACCGGAGGGTGCGGGGCGCCCCGGGCGAGCGGATCACCCCTGAATCCGTCCGCCGCGGCCCTCGTCTACAAAGAGCATTTGCATCGCGGCAGCGGCAGACTAGTGTTGACGCTCTGATTGTCATGAAGAAGTGGATCGTTTGGATACTTGTGCTGGGCGTGCTCGGTTTCCTGGGCTACGGGCCGTGGAAGGCGTGGCGCGCCAAAGCGCGGGAGGCCGACGGGAACAAACGGCCGAGCACCGCCTCGGTCATTCAGACCAACATCAGCTTCGCCGTGAACGCCGCGGGTGAGATCAGCCCCGCTGAGCAGGTGTCCGTGCGTCCGGAAATCAACGGGAAGATCGAGGTGTTGCCGGTGGACATTGGCGATCAGGTGGAGAAGGACTCGCTTTTGTTCAAACTGGACGACAAGGAACTGCAGCAGCAACGCGCGTCGAACCTCACCGCCATCGAGCGGGCCAGACTCGAGCTCGCCAAAGCGGAGCGCGACTACAAACGCGCGGATGAGATGCTCGCCGATCACCTGATTTCCCAGGAACTGCATGACAACACGCAGACAACGTTCGAACTCGCCAAGAACTCGCTCGAACGCGCCCAGAAGGAACTGGCCATCATCGAGGAACGTCTGACGAAGACGGAGGTGCGGGCGCCCTTCGACTGCACCGTGCTCACACGACCCGTCTCGATCGGACAGGCGGTGTCCGGGTCGGGCGGGTTCAACAGCGGAACGGAGGTCCTGTCCATTGCCGATTTGAACTCGATGGTGATCAATGCGCATGTCAACCAGGCGGACGTGCCCCGCCTGGGTGTCAGCCAAACGGTCGAGGTCTCCGTCGAGGCCGTGCCCGGTCTTCTGGTGACGGGCGTGGTCGAGCGCATCGCTCCGCAGGCGACCATCCGGAACAACATCAAAGGCTTCGCCGCCCGCATCCTGCTCAAGAACGTCGACCGACGGGTGCGCCCGGGCATGACGGCAAACGTCAAGATTCCCGTCGCCTCGGTCGAGAACGTGCTCGCGGTTCCTCTCGCCGCGGTGTTCACGGAACTCAACCCCGAGACCGGCCAGATGGAACGTTTCGCCTACGTGCAGAACCCGACCGGCTACGAACGGCGCCCCGTGCGAATCGGCGTTTCGGATTTCTTCTATGCCGAGGTCCAGGACGGCCTCGCGCCGGGTGAGACCGTCTCCCTGGAGCTTCCGAAGGAACAGCGCGACAAACCGTCGAAAAACCTCGCCGGCGCGCCGTTCGCTCCCGGGCGGGTCGCCGCTGCCGCCCGCGCCACCGGCGCCCCGCCGGCGACGGCTTCCGCTCCGCGTCCGGCCGAGGGGGCGGGGGCTGGTGGTGTTGCTGCGCCGGCAGCAGGAGCTTCGAACGCGCCGCCGGCGGCCAAGATCGAGACCACTGCCACGAGCGGGACCACTGCCACGAGCGGGACCACTGCCACGAGCGGGACCACTGCCTCGAGCGGGACCACTGCCTCGAGCGGGACCACTGCCACGAGCGGGACGGCGGCGTCGAGCGGGACGGCAGGCGGCGTCGGCCGGTAGCCGACGCTCCATGGAGTCTTCGAGGCCCGGATCAACACCTGTATGGCCCTTGTCGAACTGCGCAACGTCAGCAAAATCTACCAGTTGGGCGGCGAAGAGATTCGAGCGCTCGATGACGTGTCGTTTGACATCGACGAGGGCGAGTTCATCTCGATCATCGGCCCGTCGGGGAGCGGCAAATCGACGCTGATGCACATTCTGGGATGCCTCGACTCGCCAAGTCGCGGCACGATCCAGCTCGACGGGATGATGATCCAGGATGTCTCGGCGCGCGAGTTGGCGGCGATTCGCAATCGGAAGATCGGCTTTGTTTTCCAATTCTTCAACCTGTTGCCCAAACTCAATGTGGTGCAGAACGTCGAGCTGCCAATGATCTACAGCGGGGTCTCGGCAGGCGAGCGCCGCCGCCGGGCAATGGCCGCCCTCGAGTCGGTCGATCTGGCGAATCGAAGTCGCCATCGCCCCAGCCAGCTCTCCGGCGGCCAGCAGCAGCGCGTGGCTGTCGCCCGAGCGCTGGTGAACAACCCGCGGATCATCTTTGCCGACGAGCCGACGGGCAATCTCGATTCCCACACCGGCGAGGCGATCCTGGGGCTCTTCCGCCGCCTCAGCGTCGAGGGGCGCACCATTGTTCTTGTCACGCACGATCCGGAAATCGCGGCCGTCACCCCCCGCCGGATCGAGATTCGGGATGGGCGAATCGCCGAGAAGATCGACCTTACGCTGGCGGGGTTGAATCGAACGGCCCCAACCGTCCCGCAGAGGCCGGCCGACGGCGGGACGGGAGTGACGCAATGAGCCATGACGATTTGAAGGCGGGCCGGGGGCGCGATGGAGAGAGAGGAGGGCCGTCGCATGCGGGGGCAACAGTGTCTCTCCGGCATTCGACCGTCGACCTGCACACGACGATCAGCGTGGGGCTGCGCGAGATCTGGGCGCACAAGTTCCGATCCGCGCTCACGATGCTGGGGATCGTGCTGGGCGTCTCGAGTCTCGTGGCGATGTCGGCGCTGGTCAAGGGCATGGAGAAAGGCGCCAAGGAAGCGCTGATCGCGGTGGGCGGGCTCGAGAAGGTGCGGGTCGAGTCGCAATCCGTGCCGATCGAGCAACGGCATTTGGCGGAGCAGGCCGTGGGCATGACGATCAACGACGTCCATGCGCTCCAGAGCAGCGCGCCTCTTGTCAAGCGCCTCTCGCCCGAAATGCGCGTGCCTGCGATCGCATCGGCCAACGGCAACACATTCCGGAGCTGGATGTGCATGGGCGTCTGGCCGGTCGCGCTCGAGATGATGGAACATACCCTGGCGCATGGCCGCATGTTCAACGCGATCGACGATGAAATGGCCCGGAGCGTGTGCGTGATTGGCACCGGCGTGCGCGATGAACTCTGGGGAAAGCCTGACGAGACCGGCAAGGAAGTCACACCGATCGGGGAGACGGTCTTTCTCAACGGCGTGCCGTTCACTGTCATAGGCATGTTCCAGCATTACGAAAGCGAACAGGACCGCAAGACGCGCGAGCTGGCCCGACGCGAGGCCGAGGCGGGCGGCGCTGCGCAGACGCCTGCTCCAGGCCTGCGACGCGACCGGGGGCAGAGTAGGCGGTCCGGCGGCTGGGCGTTTTGGATCAAGAACGCGACCATTTACATGCCGCTCAACACGGCCTACATGAAATTCCGCACGGGCGCGAGTGTCAGAAGCTTCGGCCCCGGCGGCGGGGGCGGGATGTCGGGGACCACGGGGGACCCCCGGCTGACCGGTTTGGAGCTTAAGATCGACAGTGTGGATCGGTTGTCGGAATCGCTTCAGCAGGTCCGCAACGTGCTGATGAGCACGCACAAGGGGATCGAGGATTTCACGTTTCGGACGCAGGAGGACTGGGCCGAGAACATCGAGACCTTCGTTCGCAACACGCGGATGAGCGGCGGGCTGATTGCGGGGATGAGTCTGCTCGTGGGCGGGATCGGCATCATGAACATCATGCTGGCGAGCATCTCGGAGCGTGTTCGGGAGATCGGCATCCGCAAGTCTGTCGGAGCTACCACGGCCGACGTCTTCATCCAGATTCTGATCGAGAGTCTGGTGATCGCGATTCTCGGCGGGCTGGCGGGTCTGGTGGCCTCCTTCGGGTTGACCCGTCTGATCAGCACGTTCTCGCCGACGGACAACGCGCCGATCGTGACGCTGACCGCCATGCTGGTCGCCTTCGGCTTCAGCGTGGCCATCGGCATCCTGGCAGGGCTGGTTCCGGCCTTCCGGGCCTCCCGGCTCAATCCCATCCAGGCCTTGCGGTATGAGTGACCTGCGACGAACGGGCTAGCGACAGCGCCCCGCCGCCCGGTTTCCATGAACCTCTTCAACACCATCCGGGTCGGTCTGAAGGAAGTCTGGACGCACAAGTTCCGATCGGTGTTGACCATGCTCGGGATCATCCTGGGTGTCGCCAGCCTGGTCGGCATGGCAGCCGTCATCAAGGGGATGGAAAATGGCATGAAAGAGGCCATGATCGCCATGGGAGGGGCCGACAAGGTTTTGTTGCAGGAGGAGGATGTGCCTTCGCATCAGCAGCACCTGGCCGATCAGGCGCCTGGCCGGACGATGGTGGACGTCGAGGCCCTGAGACGAAGCGCGCCGCTTCTGCGCGTGGTCTCGCCCGAAATGAGGGTTTCCGGCGTCGTGGCGACCCGCGGCGAGAAGATGGTCATGCCCTCCGAGTTGTGCGGCGTCTGGCCCGCGGTCATCGACATGAACCTGCACACGCTCGCGCACGGGCGTTTCTTCACTGAACTGGACGAGGAGAACGCACACGCGGTGTGCGTCATTGGGACGGGCATACGCGACGAACTGTTCGGAGCTCCGGAAGACATCGGCCGGGAGATCATCCCGATCGGCGAGTTGCTGAACCTGAACGGGCAGCCCTTCACGATCGTGGGAATGTTCGCCCGCTATGAGAGCGAGCAGGAAAAAAAGATGCGCGAGCTGGCTAGGTCAAAGCCGCCAGAGGCCAGGGCCGGACCCCCGCGCCGGCGCGGCTTTGGGCGGGGCAACTGGGCCTTCTGGCACAAGAACTACACGATGTACATCCCGCTGAACACGGCGTGGATTCGGTTTCGGGCGGCGTCCGGAGTCGACAACATTCCGGATCCGCGGCTGTCGGACATCGATCTCAAGGTGGAGAGCATCGAGCGGGTCGAGGTGGCGTTGCAGCAGGCCCGCAACGTCCTGATGATGACCCACCGCGGGATCGAGGACTTCAGCTTCCGCACCCAGGAGAACAACCTCGAGAGCATCAACAAACAGATTCGCAATGCGCGGCTCAGCGGCGGCTTCATTGCGGCGATCAGCCTGCTGGTGGGCGGGATCGGGATCGTGAACATCATGCTCGCCAGCATCAACGAGCGCATCCGCGAGATTGGAATCTGCAAGGCTGTCGGCGCCAGCGGTCTGGCCATCTTCACCCAAATTCTCATCGAGAGCGTCGTCATCGCGCTGTTGGGCGCCGCTTTGGGCGTTGGGGCGTCGTACGGCCTGGTGGCGATCCTTGCCCTGATCAGTCCGTCGGCCAATGCGCCGCTCATCACGCCTCTTGCGATGGCCATCGCCGTAGCTTTCAGCGCCCTGGTCGGCGTCTCGGCCGGCCTGTTCCCGGCATGGAAAGCCGCCCGCCTCAATCCGATCCAGGCGCTGCGCAACGAGTAGCGGGCAGGCGCCCTTCTCTTAGAGGATCGGCGTCAGAAGTCGCGCGACTCCGTCGCGAAGCCGCACAGGCAGGCTGCGGGCGTCGACTTGGGAGAGCGTGATCGGACGCGCCTGGCGTCGTCGTTCCTCGAACCAGCCGGCCAGTGTCCGGGCCAGAGCGGGGTCGTAGCATTCGACGTTGAACTCGAAATTGAGGCGCAGGCTGCGGGGATCCCAGTTTGTCGAGCCCAGGAGGGTCCAGCAATCGTCCACAAGCAGCAGCTTCGAGTGGTCAAAAGGCGGCGGCGACAGCCAGAGCCGGCATCCGCGTTCGAGCACCTGCCACCAGTGGGCCGCCGATGCCCACTGCACGAAGGGCAGGTTGTTCTTGCCCGGCAGCAGGATGTCCACCGACACACCGCGCAACGCCGCCAGATTCAGCGCGGCGATCAACGGCGCGTTTGGCAGGAAATACGGTGTCATCACCCGCACGGTCGACCGCGCCGCCCCCACCGCCCCCAGCAGAGTCCACTGCAGCACCTCGAAATCCTCGTCCGGTCCGTCCGCCAAACCCCGCGCGAAGACGCGGCCAACGCCCTCGAGTTGGGGGAACCAGTGATCCCCATGCAGGCGTTCGCCCGTGGTAAACAGCCAGTCTTCGGCAAAGACCTCCTGCATGTGGGCCACCACCGGTCCCCGGAGCCGGAACTGGATGTCCCTCACCGGGTGCGACGGTTTCCTGGCCAGGCAATGACCGACCCGCAGGTTCATCCCGCCCGTGAACCCCTCGCGCCCATCCACGACGAGCAACTTGCGATGGTTGCGCAGGTTGATCGACACCAGTTGCCCTCGAGGGAATGCGGGGAGAAACCGGGCGTAGCGAACTCCTTCCCGTCGCAGCACACCCAGAATGGACGGCCACGAATAGCGCGTGCCGGTGGCGTCGATGAGCACCCGCACCTGGACGCCCCGCCTCCGGGCGTCGCCCAGCGCGCGGGCAAACGTGATCCCGACGTCGTCGCGGTCGAAAATGTATGTCGAGAGCGTCACGGAATGCCGGGCGGCGGTGATGGCCTCGAGCATCGCCGGGAACGCGGCATCGCCGTCAACGAGGCAGTCGACCTGGTTGCCCGGCACCAGCGGACGCACCACAACCTCGTCCACCAGTGCGGCGAGCGTGACAAGGTGACGGCTCTCGGAAGGCAGATGCTGTTCGAGCGCGTCGGGCGAACACGCAGGCTCGAGCCCGGGCGATCGGTAATGGTCTTCCTCTCCCCTCAGCAGCAGGGCCCGCCGCCGAATGCGGTTGACGCCCAGCATGAAGTAGAGCATCGCGCCCCCGAGCGGGAGCATCCAGATCAGGCCGGCCCAAAGCAGGGCGGAACGCGGATCACGCTTGAAGAGAACGGCATGAGCCGAGGCCAGCGTGGAAAAGAGGACTGTGAATCCGGCCAGAGCATACGGCCCAACATCGAGCAGCGCATCGAGTATTCCTGCAGTCGTCATCGGCCTGCCCCAGACATACCCGATCATTCCTCCCGCGCAAACTGGAATCTCGACGGCCCTCGTTTAGCGTGGCGCGTGGAAAGCGAGGCAAAAACTTCGACTGGCTTTTCGGGTGGCCTGGGGCCTATGCTGCGCGCCGTTTTTAGTATGACGTCCGCTGAAATCCGACAGTCTTTTCTCGACTTCTTCCGGTCGAAGCAGCACACCCTCGTGCCGTCGTCGACCCTGATGCCCGACGCGCCGAACCTGCTGTTCACCAACGCCGGCATGAACCAGTTTGTGCCGATCTTTCTGGGGCAGAGGGCGCCGGACGTGAGCCGGTGGGCCGGCGCTGTTCCTGGGCTCGATACGCGCGCCGCCGACACGCAGAAGTGCATCCGAGCGGGCGGAAAACACAATGACCTCGAAGACGTCGGTCTGGATACCTACCACCACACGTTCTTCGAGATGCTTGGGAACTGGAGTTTTGGGGACTACTTCAAACAGGAGGCCATCGCCTGGGCGTGGGAGTTGGTGACGGGCGTGTGGAAGTTTCCCAAGAATCGGCTCTACGCCACGGTGTACAAGCCCGGGCCGGGCGATCCGAGCGAGTTCGACCTCGAAGCCTACAAGCATTGGGAGCGCCTGTTCCTCACGGCGGGTCTCGATCCGAAGGTGCATATCCGTACGGGCGGCAAACAGGACAATTTCTGGATGATGGGCGAGACGGGCCCCTGCGGCCCGTGCTCCGAACTGCACGTCGATCTGACGCCGGACGGCGACACCCGCGGCGCGCTGGTGAACAAGGGCAGCGCACGCTGCATCGAGATTTGGAACCTGGTGTTCATCCAGTACAACGCAAACCCCGACGGCACGTTCTCGCCTCTCCCGGCCCGGCACGTCGATACCGGCATGGGCTTCGAGCGGGTGACGGCCATCATTCAGAATACCCAGGGATTCACCGATTTCAGCCGCGTGATCTCGAACTACGAGACGGACATTTTCCGCCCCCTCTTCGACCGACTCGAACAGTTGAGCGGCCAACGCTACGGGTCGACGCTGCCTCCGGCAGGATCTCAGATTTCAGATTTGGAATCTCAAATTGCCACGGATGTGGCTTTCCGGGTGATTGCGGATCATATCCGGACACTCAGCTTCTCGATCGCGGACGGAATCCAGCCGGGCAACACCGACCGCCAGTACGTCCTGCGCCGCATTCTGCGGCGCGCCGTGCGGTATGGACGCTCGCTCGACCTGCACGAACCGTTCTTCTACAGGCTCGTCGAGGTGCTGACGGAGACGATGGGCGGCGTGTTCCCCGAGATTCGGGCCAGGCAGCGCCATATCGAAGAGGTCATCCGCGTCGAGGAGGAGGCGTTCAACAAGACCCTGGACCGGGGGATCGAGCTGTTCGGCCAGGAAGTGGGGCGCCTCGAGAAAAGCGCCGGGGATCGTCGCGTCCCGCGGCAGGTGCCCGGCGACTTCGCCTTCACCCTCTACGACACGTACGGATTTCCACTCGACCTGACCGAACTCATGGCGCGCGAGCGCGGCCTCACCGTCGACACCGACGGCTTCAATCGCCTGATGGACGAGCAACGGGACCGGGCGCGCAAGGCGCAGAAGAAGCAGGTGGTCGAACTCTCGCAGATCGAAACCGAGGCGCCGACCCGTTTTGTTGGATACGACACTCTCGAGACGCCGGCGAGAGTCCTGGAAGTGGTGCAAGTGAAGGACAAGACGGCGGTCGTGCTCGATGCCAGCGTCTGCTACGCGGAAATGGGGGGCCAGGTCGGAGACAGGGGCGAACTCAAGCATGGCAGTCAACTCTGGCAAATTGCCGACACGCAGAAGAGCGGTCATACCTGGCTGCACCTTCTCGATCGCGGAGGCGGCACCGAGAGCGGCGAGCCCGACGCCCTCCAGCCCGGCCTCGATGTGGTCGTGGCCGTCGAGACGCGCCGCCGGGCGGCGATCCAGCGCCATCACACCGTGACGCACCTGCTGCATTGGGCCTTGCACGAGGTGGTCAGCCGGGACGCGTCCCAGAAAGGCTCGTTCGTCGGGCCCGACAAGCTCACCTTCGATTTCAACTGCGCCCCTTTGACCCCGCAACAGGTCGCCGACGTCGAGAAGCTGGTCAACGAGCGGATTCTCGAAAACGCGCCCGTGAGCTGGACCGAGGTGAAATACAACCACATCAAGGACCGCCCGGACATCATGCAGTTCTTCGGCGACAAGTACGGCGAATGGGTGCGCGTGGTTCAGATTGGCGGCGCGCCCACCGGTCTGGACGGCTACTCGATGGAACTTTGCGGCGGGACCCATTGCCGTGCGGTTGGCGAGATCGGCTTGTTCCGCATCGCGGCCGAGAACGCGATTGCAGCGGGGGTGCGGCGCATCGAAGCAGTGGCCGGTCTCGAGGCCTGGAAGCGCGCCGGCGAGGAGGCGGCCCTCCTCAGGACCGTCGCCGACAAGGTCAACGCGCCGTGGACGGAGCTGGACAAGCGGATCGACAACCTGCTGGCCCAGCAGAAGGAGATCGAACGCCAGTTGCGGGCCCTCGCACAGCAACAGGCCGCGGGCCAGGCCAAGGCCCTGGTCGGCCGGGCGCAGATCATCAATGGAGTGCCGGCGATCATCGAGAACCTGGGTGCGGCCGACGGCGACACGCTGCAGGGAATGGCCAACGAGTTGCGCGGCATGTTCGAGGGTGTCGTCGTCCTGGCGGGCGTGGCGAACGGCGCCGTTGCGCTGGTCGCGTCCGTGTCGCCGCAGTTCACCGCCAAGGCGCAAGCCGGCAAGCTCATCCAGACCATCGCGCCGGTTGTGGGCGGGCGCGGGGGCGGCAAGCCCGACAACGCCCGCGGCGGGGGCAAGGACGTCGCCAAGGTGAACGAGGCGCTCGCGAAGGCGCGCGCATTGATCGGAGACTGAGAAATCCTCCCTTCATTGAACTGGAAGCCAACTGTGGCGAAAGAAGAGCCCATCGAACTGGTCGGAACGGTGAGCCAGGTTCTGCCCGGGACCATGTTCCGGGTCACCTTGCCCAACAAGCATGAGGTCCTGGCCCACATCTCAGGCAAGATGCGGAAGCACTTCATCCGCATCAGCGTCGGCGACCGCGTCAATGTCCAGATGTCCCCCTATGATCTGAACAAGGCGCGCATCACCTACCGCCATTCTTAGGGTCCGTGCAAGAACTACTTCCGATTAATTCTTGCACAGACCCTTAGACCGCATCGCAGTCCTCTTGCGGAGTCTGAGTGCCCTGTGCTCGGACGGGGTGTGAGATATGCGGGCTAGTTGGAGAGCGCATCAGGCTGTCAAAGGCATGGCACGGCGGGTTCAAAGGCTTGAACAGACGGGCAGAATCTACCTACTTTGACCCCGTGGCCAAAGTCACTGATATCCGCGTCCGATCCGCCGAACTCTTCTTCCTTCCCGTTCACACCCGGGTGCCGCTCAAGTTCGGCCCGGAAACGCTCACGTCGGTCACCTGCGCGCGCGCACGCGTTCGGGTGGAAAACCGACATGGGCGCGGCGCGACGGGGTGGGGCGAGACGCCGCTGAGCGTGCAATGGGTCTGGCCCAGCGCGCTGCCCTACGACGCGCGCCATGAGGCCCTCAAGCGCTTTTGCGTGCGATTGGCCGAGGCCTGGCCGTGTTTCGATGCGGACGGACACCCGATCGAGATCGGTCACGCCTTTCAGGAACACCGATTGGGCGCATTGCTCGAAGCCTGCAACGCCGAACGCGGGCCGACGGTCGAACCGATGCCCTGGCTGGCGGCTCTGGTCTGCTGTTCCGTGTTCGATCAGGCGATCCACGACGCCTATGGCCACATGCTCGAACGCCCCGCCTACACGACCTACGGCGCGGATTGTCTCAACCGCGATCTCGCGCATTTTCTCGACCCGGCCGCCGGCGCCACCAGCGATTTCCGGGGCCGCTATCCGGACGCGTTTCTTGCGTCCGAGCCCCAGCGCACGCTGAAGGCCTGGCATCTGGTGGGCGGACTTGATCCGCTCGATCCTTCCGAACTGACTGGACTCGAGCCTCAGGACGGGTATCCGGTGCTGTTGGAGGACTGGATTCGCACGGACGGGTTGACGTGTCTGAAGGTGAAACTGCGCGGCAACGACGTGCCTTGGGACTATCAGCGGCTGGTGCGGGTAGGCGAGATCGGGCGGGCTCAGGGCGTCGAATGGCTCAGCGCCGATTTCAACTGCACGGTCACCGACCCGGCCTACGTCAACGGTATCCTCGATCGTCTCCGTGCCGAGCATCCGCGTCTGGACCGCATGCTCCTCTATGTCGAGCAGCCTTTTCCCTATGACCTCGACCGGCATCGGATCGATGTCCGCGGCGTATCGGCGCGCAAGGCGCTGTTTCTCGATGAGAGCGCGCACGATTGGAAGCTGATCCGACTTGGCCGCGAACTGGGCTGGTCGGGGGTCGCGCTGAAGACCTGCAAGACTCAGACCGGCGCGGTGCTCAGCGCGTGCTGGGCCAAGGCACACGGCATGGCTCTGATGGTGCAGGATCTGAGCAATCCGATGCTGGCCCAGATCCCGCATCTGCTGCTGGCCGCGCACGTGGGCACCATCATGGGGGTCGAGACCAACGGCATGCAGTTCTATCCGGCGGCGTCCAATCCGGAAGCGCGCGTGCACCCGGGGGTTTACCGGCGCCGCCACGGGCGTGTCGACCTGAGCACGGTGCGCGGCCCCGGGTTCGGCTATCGCCTCGAGGAAATCCCGCGCGCAGTCGGGGCGCCGGTCGCGGCATTCGGGCGGTGACAGTCTGTCTGTGCTTCGTGTGAAGCTTCCCGAAGCCTGCTGCTCCAGACTCGCCGAAGGCGGGCCGTGCGCTCGGCGGGGGGCGGATGGGAACTGAAGTACTGACCGAGCGGTGTTTGATCGCCGTGCAAGTGCTGGAGACGCTCGAGCAGGCGAATGCTCGCCAGGGGATGGTGGCCCGCGGCCTGGGCCAGGCGCGAGCCGAATTCGTCCGCCTCGAATTCGCATTCCTGCGAGTAGGCGCTGGATAACAACTGAAGCGTGGTGTCCTTGACGAGGCCGCCCAGCGGAGTCGCGCGCCCGAGTCGGCTCGCCAGCGCCTTCATGAACGATTCCTGGAGGTAATGGTCGGTGGCATGCCCGCGGATGACGTGGGCCATTTCGTGACCGAGGACGAACGCGATCTCGTCTTCGTACCGTTGACAGAGATCCAAGAGGGACACGCTTATGAAGATGTATCCGCCGGGCAACGCGAGGGCCGAGGGCTCCGGCAGTTGGATTGCATCGATTCGAAAACGGATTTGCCGGTTCTTCAGCCGCGCGGCCAGCGCGTCTCCAATTCGACGCACGAGTTCGAAATCCGCGGCGGCGGCGGGCGCAGTGGACGACGCGCGGATCTTCAACGCCAGAGTGCCGCCCAGTTCCCGCTCGGCCTTCAGGCGATCCTCTTCAGAGCCGGCCAGGCTCTGCCAGGCCCACTTGGCTTTTTGGTAGGCCGGCATGCTCAAACGGCCCATCGCACGGCCCCAATTCTCGAACATGCTCCCCATGCAGTTTGTGTGTTGCAGGCGATCCGGGGCCGCACCAACGCGCCCGCGCATCGTCTTTGATACTGTTGAGCGTGAATCCCGGAATGGCAAGCGGACTCGTCAGCGTGTTGGCCAGCGGCAGAGGGATGCGGGCAGTAAGATCAGGACCCCGCCCTGGCCGCCCAGGAAGGGGAAGTTGTAGCTGCGCAGCGCCAGGACGAACAACTGCACCAGCCACGGGTTTTCGGGCAGGCGGAACGTTCCCGGGCGTTCGCCTTCCCAGATTCGGTTCGCCATTGCCATTTACCAGAAGGGTGCCGATCAACCAATGCGAATCCGGTTAGCTGAAAACGCGATCCGCGCCGCGTCCGCGCAAGGCGCCGTTCCTCGCCCGCCGGGTGCCTATTCGCTCGCGCGGGCCAGATGCCGGTCGAACCAGTCGGCGAACAGCCGGATGTCCCAAAGCATGCTCAACCAGCCATGCTTCTTGCCGGGGCGCACGATGAGTTCGACACGCGCCCCGGTTTCTCGGGCGCGGTCGCGAAACCACTCGGATTGTTCGGGCGGAGTGAGGGTATCGGCGCCTCCCTGCACGATGAGGACCGGGGGCATGTTGCTCGTGACGTGGTAGATGGGGGACATCGCGCGCCCGATCACCTTCCAGGCAGCCAGATTGGTCGACTGCGGCCCGAACGCCTTGACAAAGCTCTTGGGCGGTCCGCCGTCACCCGCGTTCTCCGTGGATTGGCCCAGGTTGAGCAGATCGGTGACCGGGAAGAAGATCGCGGCCGCCTGGACGGCGCTGCTGGCGCGATCCACGGGATCGGGCGCATCGGCGGGTCCGGGGCCGCCGCGCGTGGCCAGCATCAGACTCAAATGGCCGCCCGCACTGCCGCCGGTCACTCCGATGCGGTCTGGGTCGATCCCATACTCCTCCGCATGATGTCGGATGAACCGGACCGCCCGGCTCACGTCGTCGAAGATCTCCATGACCGTGGCATCCGGCTGAGACAGGTGGGTGACGGCAAAGACCGTGTAGCCGCGCCGCAGGAGCGGCGCCGCCATGAAAGGTCGAAACGCGTTCGTGCCCGATTTCCACCCTCCGCTCACCATCAAAGCGACACCCAATCCGTTGGGCCGCGCCGGCCGCGCCACGTCCATGACCAGGGGTTCCCCGTGCCGTTGTCCATAAACAATGCCATGGGTGCGCTCGTGCGAGGGGTGGAAGTACCACCAGAGTGCGGACGCCGTCGTGCCGGACAGGACGATGACCAGCACGATGACGCTCACGACCACATAAAAGACTGTGCGGCGCATGGACATGTCCGGAACGTGGCATGAAATCCGTCCGCCTCCAAGCTGGGAATTGAGGGCGAGCGTTCGGTTTCTCCGTTGACGATTCGCGGCGCGCACTCCAATTTCTGCCCGTTTGCGTCAGGATGAAGAAGACAGTCCTCTTTGTTTGCACAGGCAACGTGTGCCGCAGCCCGATGGCGGAAGGCCTCTTCCGCCATCAGACGCGTCATGGTGGCCGATACGAGGTCCTGTCGGCGGGGGTGGGGGCCATCGACGGCCAGCCTCCGAGCGCGCTTGCGATCGAGGTCATGCGCGAGCTTGGGATTGACATTTCAGGGCAGCGCAGCCGGGCGCTGACGTCCGAGTTGGCGCAGCGGGCCGATTACATCTTCGTGATGACTCACGGGCATCTGGATACCGTGAGCCTGCTCCACCCGCATGCGGTGGAGAAGACGTTTCTGTTGCGGGAATTCGACGAGACGCTTGCGGTGTACGAGAAGGACATTCCGGATCCGATTGGCGAGGGTCTTTCCGTCTACCGGGACTGTCGGGATCATATCGAGCAAGGGCTGCATTCCCTGCTGGCTTTCATCGAACAAACCGCGGGAGGCGGCGATTCCCCTCCCATTTCACACCGTCCTATGACCATCACTGTCGGCGCCGACCACGCGGGGTATGCACTGAAAGAACTTCTTAAACAGCACCTGGCCCTTCACGGGTACGAGGTCAACGACGTCGGCGCACATTCGGCGGAATCGACCGACTATCCGGACTACGCGCAGGCGGTAGCCAGGCAGGTGGTTTCCGGGCAATCGACCTTCGGATTGTTGGTCTGCGCGTCGGGTGTGGGGATGAGCATTGCGGCCAACAAGGTGCCGGGAATCCGCGCCGCGGTGGCGCGGGACGATGTGATGGCGGCCCTGGTGCGGCAGCACAACGACGCCAACGTTCTCTGCCTGGGCGCCCGCTTTGTCAACGAGGAGCAGGCGCGGCGGATTCTGACGGCGTTTTTGGGCGCCAAATTCGAGGGGGGTCGGCATCAACGCCGGGTAAGCAAGCTCGAGGCGGGTGAGTCGCGCGCCGCGCGCCTGGCCCGGCAGGATGCGGCGGTTCACGCGGCGATTCGGCGTGAAGTGCTGCGTCAGCAGGAGAACATCGAGTTGATCGCCAGCGAGAACTTCGCCAGCCCGGCTATCCTCGAGGCCCAGGGGTCGGTTATGACCAACAAGTACGCCGAGGGTTACCCCAGGAAGCGCTGGTACGGCGGATGCGAGAATGTGGATGTGGTCGAGCAGTTGGCCATCGATCGCGCCCGGGAACTCTTCGGCGCCGAGCACGCGAACGTGCAGCCTCACTCGGGCAGCGGGGCCAATATGGCGGTCTACTTCGCCTTCCTCAAGCCCGGCGACAAGATGCTGACGATGGATTTGAGTCACGGAGGGCATCTCACCCACGGCAATCGAGCCAATTTCTCGGGTCGCTTTTTCGAGATCGTTCACTACGGGGTGCGCAAGGACGACGAGCGGATCGATTACGATCAACTGGCCGGGCTGGCGCGAGAGCACCATCCGAAAATGATCACGGTCGGCGCCAGCGCTTATCCCCGGACGATCGATTTTGCCAGGATGGGCGAGATTGCGCGCGAGGTGGGCGCGCTGCTGCTCGCGGACATTGCGCATATTGCGGGCCTGGTTGCGACCGGACTGCACCCGAGCCCGGTGCCGCATGCGGATTTCGTGACGACCACCACGCACAAGACGATGCGGGGGCCGCGCGGCGGGCTGATCCTGTGCCGTGGCCAGTACGCCAAGGAGATCGATTCGCAGGTGTTTCCGGGCATTCAGGGCGGCCCCTTGATGCACGTGATTGCCGCCAAGGCAGTCTGCCTGCACGAGGCGTCGCGGCCCGAGTTCAAGGCGTACCAGGAGCGCGTGGTCCGCAACGCGGCCGCGCTGGCGGCCGGCCTGCGGCGCAACGGATTTCGGCTGGTGAGCGGCGGCACCGACAACCACCTGGCGTTGATCGACGTGGGCGCGCGCGGGATGACCGGCAAGGAGTGCCAGATGGCTCTCGATGAAGCCGGCATCACCGTCAACAAAAATACCATCCCCTTCGAAACTCGGTCTCCATTCCAGGCCAGCGGCATCCGGGTGGGCTCGCCGGCGGTCACGACGCGCGGAATGGCCGAAGCCGAAATGGCCGCGATCGCCGATATGATCAGCGAGGTGCTGATGGACATCAAAAACCTTGACGTCGCCCACCAAGTGCGTAATCGTGTCCACGAATTGACCGCGAAATTCCCCTTGCCATACTAGAGTCTGGAACTCACTGGAACTCAGTCGGCTAAGGCTGGTCAAACCGTATTTACCCTCAGCTCGAAACGCTGGGACCGCCCTTTCCGGAACGGCGACACGTTCTCCCCGTTGACGGTGAAGGTCCGGGTTCACGATCAATGGACTGTCAACTCATTGCCAACTGATTAGATTATGCCACGCCCAAAGAAGTCCGAACGGCCTCGCCCCAAACCGATGCGTCGCGGCAAAACGACCGCCGCTTCGAAGTCGAATGCCCCCGAGCTCGCGCTGGAGACACCGTCTGCGCCGCCCGACCGAATGACTGACGACGCCATACGCGATGGAATGCGACCCGAGCCGACCGAGGAATCGGCCCCGGCGGCGCCCTCGGCAGTTGCGCCCGAGACGGCCGGCGAATCGCCGGTCGAAGCCGCACCTGCGCGGCCAGCGCCTTCCGCCCGCCCCGCCTTGCCGAGCGGGACGACGATCAACATCGCCAAGCTGCAGTCGATGTCGATGGGCGAACTGACGCACATGGCCAAGGAATGGGGCATCGAGAACTTCGGCACGATGAAGAAGCACGAAGTCATCTTCGAGATTCTCAAGAAGAACGCCGAACGCAACGGCGTCCTCTTCGCAGAAGGCGTGCTCGAAATCTTGAGCGAGGGTTTCGGATTCCTCCGCTCCCAGTCGTTCAATTACCTGCCGTGCCCGGAAGACGTCTACGTTTCCCCATCCCAAATCCGCCGCTTCGATCTCCAGACAGGCGATATCGTGGCCGGCCAGATCCGGCCGCCCAAGGAGAAGGAGAAGTTCTTCGCGCTCCTCAAGGTCGAGGCCGTGGCCCACGAGGATCCCGACAGCGCGAAGGAGAAGACGCACTTCGACAACCTGACCCCGCTCTTCCCGAACAAGCGGGTAATTCTCGAAACGACCTCTGACGAGCTCTCGACGCGCGTCGTCGACCTGGTCTGTCCCATTGGCAAGGGCACCCGTGGCCTGATCGTGGCGCCGCCGCGCACGGGCAAGACCGTTTTGATGCAGAAGCTGGCCAACGCCATCCTCAAGAATAATCCCGAGATCTACCTCATCATCCTGTTGATCGACGAGCGGCCCGAGGAGGTCACCGACATGGAGCGGACCTGCAAAGGCGCCGAGGTGATCAGTTCCACGTTCGATGAGCCCCCCGAGCGCCATGTGCAGGTGGCCGAGATGGTCATCGAGAAGGCCCGCCGCATGACCGAGCACAAAAAGGATGTCGTCATCCTGCTCGATTCGATCACTCGCCTGGCCCGCGCTTACAACACCGTCCAACCCCACTCGGGCAAGATACTCTCCGGGGGCGTCGACGCCAACGCCCTCCACAAACCCAAACGGTTCTTCGGCGCCGCACGCAACATCGAGGAAGGCGGGTCCCTGACCATCATGGCCACCGCCCTGGTCGACACCGGGTCGCGCATGGACGAGGTCATCTTCGAGGAGTTCAAGGGCACCGGCAATATGGAGGTGCATCTCGACCGGGCTCTCGTCGACCGTCGCATCTTCCCGTCGATCAACATCGAGCGGTCGGGCACCCGCAAGGAGGAATTGCTCTATCACCCCGATGAACTCTCGCGCATTGTGCTTCTGCGCCGCGCCTTGACCGGCGTTCCGCCCGTCGAGGCGATGGAACTGCTCCTTGGCAAGCTCAAGAAGACCCAGAGCAACATCATGTTCCTCCTCTCGATGGCGAACGTGAGTTGACCCCGCTCTCCGAGGATGGTCTTCCGTGCCCCATCTCCATGAACCGCCTGCGCAAGCCGTTGATAATTAACAAAAGGGGCAACCCGAACGTCCAACGCGCAACGTTCAACATCCAACTTTTAACGAACCGCTTCGTTGAACGTTGAGCGTTGGAAGTTGGGCGTTGAACGTTCCCCGGTTCATGGGTCCAATGCGCACTCAACCGTTGAATGTCAAAACTCCTATGAACTCCAGACACTCAGGATGCGGTCTTCCGCCAATGCGATGGGGCGGCCTGCGCGCGGCCTTGTTCCTCACAGCGCTTCTTTTCGGCGCCGGTTCGATGTGGAGCGTCGCGGACCCGGCTGCCCCGGCCGGCAGACTCGATAGCCGCGCGCTCGAATTCCGGCTGGCGCCTTCCGGCGCCTACGAAATCCTCGATCGTCGCGGCCAGGTCACCTGGCGGTCGAATCCGGTTCACGACCGGTTTGGTCTCGTGACATGCGCGGCCAACGGCGAACAGCGAACGGTCGATCTTGCGCAGCCGGAGGTTGTTCGAGCCGGATCGACCTTGCGCGCCGTGTTTCGCCCGGTGCCGGATCAGGCCGATGCTACTCTGACGGTTTCTATCTCCCTGGTGGATGGCGGATCGGCGCTCGGTTTCAGTTACTCGGCCGACCCGCGGCTTGGCATCGAGAGCGTACGGTTGCTCGATGATGCGTTCGGGGTGAGCGAGCACGAGGGGGGGCACATGCTCGTTCCGGTGCGCGAGGGTCTTCTGATTCCGTCCGACACTGGACTGGCGTTCACCCAGAACTTTGACACCTACGCGTATGAAGGGTGCCATCTGACAATGCTGGGCGTGGGGAAGCGCGGGGCAATGGTCCTGGTGGATTGGGAAGATCCGTACGTGGCGGCCGAGGTGAAGAGCGTGCTGCCGAGCGAGAATCCCGCTCTGAACACCCAGACGCTTTTCGCCTCCCTTGTCCTGCGGCAAAGCGCCCAGTCGTTCCGCGTCCGGTTTCTTGGCGCGGCCGATCATGTGGCGCTGGCCAGGGCCTATCAACAGGTCGCGCGGGAGCGCGGCTGGGTCGTTCCCTGGGCGGAGAAGCTCAAGCGGCATCCAGAACGCGCGCGCCTCTTCGGCGCCATCAACTTCAAGTTATGGAGCGCGTTGGACCGGCAGATGGACGAAGCCAGCACGCGGGAGGAGCGGTCGCATGTGAACTGGACCTTTGCCGAGGCGGGTGCGGTGGCCGCCCATCTCAAGCACGATCTCGAACTCGAGCGGGTGCTTTTCCTCATGGGCGGCTGGATTCATCGCGGCTATGACAACCAGCATCCGGACATTCTGCCCGCGGCCCCGGAATGCGGGGGGAATGACGGGCTGGCCGAATGCGCCCGGCGTGTCCGGGAGCTTGGCTACCTGTTCGGCCTGCACGACAACTACCAGGACATGTACCGCGATGCGCCTTCGTGGAATGAGGACTATCTGATGCGAAACGCCGACGGAACCGTCGTCCGGGGCGGGCGTTGGGCGGGCGGACGCGCCTACCTGACCTGCTCGCAGAAGGCGATCGAGCTGGCCCGGCGAGATCAGAATCTGCCGGCAGTCAAGCGCCTGACCTGCGCCGACGTGTACTTCATCGACACCACCTATGCGGCCGGTCTGTTCGAGTGCCACGATCCGAGGCATCCGCTGAAACGCGGAGATGACCTTCGGTGGAAACAGGAGATCTCGGACTACGCGCGCGGCCTCTTCGGCATTTTCGGCAGCGAATGCGGGCGCGAGTGGGCTCTGCCGCACAGCGATTTCTTCGAAGGCCTGACGGGTGTCAGCGGCGGGTATTATCACAACGCAGATCTCCTCAAGAAGACCGGCGGACGCGTCGTTCCGCTGTTCGAGCTTGTCTACCGCGACGGGATCGCACTCTACGGCAAGTACGGCTACGACATCCGGCGCGCCGGAGAGTATGTGCTCCATCACGTGGCGATCGGCCGCCCGCTCAATCACCACAACGTGCCACCGCACCTCTACTGGCAGAATTGGACCCCACCCGCCAACGAACTGGCTGTCGAGCCGTGCCGTCCGGAACTCGAAGAACTCGACGAGATCGAGCCGCGCGCGGTGCGACTCAGCTACCAATGGATCGTGCGCGAGACGCCCAAGCGCGATTGGCGGGTCTTTGTCCACTTCACCGATTCCGACGGCAAGCAGTACCAGGAAAACGATCATGCGCCGCGCGTGCCGACCTCGAAGTGGCTGCCTGGACGGATCGAGTCCGCCGCGTTCACCATCCGGCTTTCCGAGCGGCTGCGCGGTGCCCTCGATGTGAGGGTCGGGCTCTGGGATCCGGCCACGGGCGAGCGCGCCCGGTTGCACGGGAGCCACGACGGCTCGCACCGGTACGTGGTTGGGCGGCTTTGGCTGGGGGAGGAGCGCGTCGAGTTGCTGCCGCCGGTTTACCGCGCCTCGGACGCCGATGCCGAGGCTTTCGTGCGCGGCGACAACGGGTGGACGGCCGGCCTGCATCCATTCGACCGGTTCGTGAAAAACACCTATAAGATCCTCTCTCCGCTCAACGCATTGACCTCGCGCGCCCCGATGACCGGTCACGCCTTCCTCACGCAAGACGGCCTGGTGCAGCGCAGCGTGTTCGGCCAGGGCCGCACTGCGGTGACGGTGATCGCCAATTTTGGCGCCGCCGAGTTCGCCGCCGAGTCGGAGCTGGGTGGCAAGGTGCGGCTGCCCCGTTACGGGTTCCTGGTCGAGTCGCGCGACTTCATCACATTCCACGCCTTGAGTTGGAATGGGATCGACTACGACGGGCCGGTCCTGTTCACAATGCGGGGCGAATCCGGGCGCGCGCTGGCCAGGGCGCCGGGCGTGCGCGTTTACCACGGCTTTGGCGACTCGCGCCTGCGGTGGCGCGACACGCTCTTCGAGATTGAAAAGGAGCGCGTGGTCGGTAACCTAGGCCGCGACTAGATTTGTTATGCGCGCACATTCGTTCGCCTGGTGGTCTGCTCTCGTGTATGCGGGTCTCTGTTGGATGTCTCCAACACCGATGGCCGCCGAGCAGGTCCGGCTTCTCGTTGTCCACGGCGGACACGAGTTCGAGACCAACCAGTTTCTCCAGGTTTTCCGAGACAACACGAATGTGACATTCGAGGTGGCCCAGCATCCGGCGGCGCACGCCCGCTGGCAGGCCGAGCCGGCCAAAGAGTGGGATGTGCTGGTTCTGTACGACTTCTGGCAGGAGATCGGCGACGAGGCCAAGGCCGACCTCGTCGCCCGGCTCAAGGAAGGCAAGGGCCTGGTCGTCCTGCACCATGCCTTGGCCAATTACCAGAAGTGGCCGGAGTTTGAACGGATCGTCGGCGGCAAGTTTTACCTCGAGAAGCAGACCGTAAACAACGTCGAGAAGCCCCAGTCCACCTACAAACACGACGTCGAGTTCACGGTGCGGATTGCCAACAACCAGCATCCGGTGACCCAGGGACTGACGAATTTCGTGATCCACGACGAAGTGTACGGGGGGTTCGATGTCAGTTCGCAGACGCACGCCCTGCTCACCACCGAGGAGCCGGCCAGCGGCAAGACCATCGCCTGGGCCAAGACCTACGAGGCGGCGCGGGTCGTCTACATTCAACTGGGACACGACCACCTTGCATACGAGAACCCGAGTTTCCGCCGGTTGGTCGCCAACGCCATCAGGTGGGTCGCCAAACGGGACTGACACATGGACCCGGAGCCGGCCTCTCCCGCGTTCGTCAAGATCATCGCCTGCGAGATCGCTTTTCGCGAAATCTGCCACCTCGCCGCCCGCACGCCGAACGTCGTCGACCTCGAGTTTCTGACGCAGGGGCTGCATGACACGCCCGCGGCCGGCTGCGCCGAACTCCAGCGGCGGATCGATGCCGTCCCGGACGGCAAGTACGACGCCATCCTCATCGGCTACGGCCTATGCAGCAGCATCCTCAACGGACTCCGCGCCGGCCCAACGCCGCTCGTCATCCCGCGCGCTCACGATTGCATCACATTCTTCCTGGGATCGAAGGAGCATTACCAGCAGTGTTTCACCGAACGTCCCGGGACGTATTACTACACCTCCGGCTGGATCGAATGTCGCAAGCGGCGCGGCAATGCGGTCCAGGCGGGTTTCAGCGGCTTCATGCCGGCCGGCGCCGCGGCTGCCCGCCAAAACGACTTCGATGTGTGGGCGAAGAAGTACGGCGAGGAACAGGCGCGGTACTTGATGGACGTCATGGCCGGATGGGCGGCCCACTACACGCACGGCGTGCTGATCGACTTCGACTTCACCAGGCCCCTCGCGCTCGAGTCGCAGGTGCGGCAGGTGTGCGACGAGCGCGGCTGGAAATTCGAGGCATTGCCCGGCGATCTCCGCCTGCTCGAACGCTGGATCAACGGCCCGTGGACGGACTCGGAGTTCCTCGTCGTTCCGCCCGGCCGCCAGGTCGTGCCCTGCGCCGACGACCGGATCGTGACCCTCGCTCCGTGAGCGGCCGGTTTTGAGGTTGAAAGGGGGGGCGCTCCGCCCTCATAAGGACAGGCGTGAAGTGCTTTGTGACCGGCGCGTCCGGGTTCGTTGGCGCGAATCTGGCGCATGAGTTGGCGGCTCAGGGCCATTCGTTGCGGCTGTTGCTGCGTCCAGGCGCCGATCTGCGCGGACTCGAACGGATTGCATATGAGCGGATCGCGGGCGACCTGCTCGATCGGGCGGCGCTCGAACACGGGCTGCGCGGCTGTGACTGGTGCTTCCACGTGGCGGCATGCTATGCGCTCTGGCTCCCCGACTATCGCCCGCTGTTTGCCGCAAATGTCGAGGGCACGCGCAATGTGCTCGAAGCCGCAGGCGGGGCCGGTTGTTCCCGCATCGTCTACACCAGCACGGTGGGCTGTATCGGACTCCCCCGCGCGGTCGGCTCGAGTCTGACCCCGAGCGACGAGACCGCCCAGGCCACCCGCGCCCAGATGACCAATCCCTACAAGGAATCCAAATGGGAGGCGGAGGCCGTCGCGCACGACCTGGCGGCGCGGGGCCTGCCGATCGTGATCGTGAACCCGACCGCGCCGGTCGGCCCCCGCGACGTCAAGCCTACCCCCACCGGCAAGGTGATTGTCGACTTTCTCAACGGACGCATGCCGGCCTATCTCGATACCGGACTCAACTGGGTCCACGTGCGCGACGTGGCTCGAGGCCACGTGCTCGCCGCCGAGATGGGACGGATCGGCGAACGCTATATCCTCGGCCATGCCGCCGGGAATTGGACAATGAAGAAGGCCCTCGACACGTTGGCCGAGATCACCGGGCGGCCCGCGCCGCGCTGGCGCATCCCCTACGGTTTGGCGGCGGCATTCGCTCACCTCGATGAACTCAAGTCGCGCGTGACCGGCAGTCCGCCGCGCGCCCCCTTGGCCGGGGTGCGCATGGCGCGGCACAAGATGTTCTTCAATCCGGCCAAGGCCGTCCGCGAGTTGGGAATGCCTCAAACGCCGCCGTCACAGGCCCTGTCGGACGCGGTGCAATGGTTCGAGCAAAACGGGTACGTCAATGCTGTTCGCGCCCGGACTCTGAAGTTGGCCGTGTGACTGGAGAGGTGCGACTGCCGCTTCGTTCGCGTGGAGTAGCGCGAAACGCGGCTGGGAGACTTGTGCAGTTGCTGCGTCTCTGTCCCTTCACCAGAGCTCAATGCGGTGTGATGTCAGCAACCGCCACCACCCGTGTTCCCATGAGTTACCGCATTCACTGAGCAGCCCGATGTCAGTTGCCATGGTTCCTGAACCGCCCGTCGATGCCCAGTTCCTTCAGGGCGCCGTTCAACTGGGTGACGGCCTGGGCTTCCTTGATCTTGGCTCGCACCATTGGTTCAGAGAGATCGGCCAATCGGCCTGAATGCCGACGATTTGCAGCCAACTCTCGAAAGATGGTCAACCTTGAATCGGCAGTCTGTTTGTTCCCTCCGGCAATTTTTCGCGACTAAGGGCTTTTCGAGCGCGGGCGCCCTTGCTAGGGTGCCGTCCTTATGGCACTGCACGAACCATCTGTCTCGACCTCCATGCGCACTTCCCCCTCCTCGAAACCCGTCGCCGCCCCCGGCCCGGCGGGCCTTACACGCCGCCAATTCGTGAGGCGCGCCGCCATCGCGGGCGGCGTGTTCGCGGCTCCCCTGCTCATTCCGTCGTCGGCACTCGGGCGGGATGGCGCGGTGCCCCCGAGCGAACGCATCATTCTGGGCGGCATCGGCATTGGGGGGCGCGGTTCGGGCGTGCTCAACTGGATGCTGCCCGAGCCCGATGTGCGGTTCGTGGCGGTCTGCGACCCGCAGAAGCAGCGGCGCGAGGCGACCAAGCGGATGGTCGACAACACGTATGGCAACACGGACTGCAAGGTGTACTCGAATCTGCGCGAGTTTCTTGCCGAGCGGACGGATATTGACGCGGTGCTGAGCACCACGGGCGATCGTTGGCACGCGCTGGCCGCCGTCTGGGCTATGCGGGCGGGCAAGGACATCTACTCGGAAAAGCCCTCCTCGATGACGATTGCGGAGGGGCAGGCCGTGGTCGAGACCGCGCGCCGTTACGGACGGGTTTATCAGACTGGCACCCAGCGTCTGAGCGAGGCGAACTTCGTCTTTGCAATCGAGTTGGCCCGCAGCGGGCGCTTGGGCAAGGTGCACACGACGTACGCGCACATCGCGCCCTGGGATGCGGCGGAGATGCGTCACGACTGGCTGCCCGGGCAACCGGAGCCGTCCAAAGACGAAGTGGACTGGGATCAATGGCTGGGGCCGTGTCCGTGGCGCCCGTACAATCCCGAGTACACCCGGGGGGGCTGGCGCGGGCACTACGATTTCCACACCAGTTGCATCGGCGAATGGGGCGCCCATACCTTCGTCCAGGCCCAGGCCGGAATCGACATGCTCGACACATCGCCGGTCGAATACGAATACGTCAACAACGTCTCCGGCGACGGCATGGTCACCCACTTCGCCAACGGCGTGAAATTGGTCCTGTCGCGCGGCGACAAGTATTGGCATGGCTCGTGCGGGATGCGTTTTGACGGGCCTGAAGGGTGGGTGTCGGTCGCCGACGGGTATTCGCGGCCCGAGGTGTCGCATCCGAGCCTGCTCGCCGATTTCAACAAGGTCGTGCAGGACTACATGGCGCGGACGCAGCGGCCGATGAGCCACGTTCGCGACTTTTTCAATTGCGTCAAGTCGCGGCGGCTCACTGTGGCTCACCCGGTGGTGATGCACCGGGGCATGTCGACCGTCCATGCCGCGAACATCTGCATGTGGCTCAAGCGCAACATGAAGTTCGATCCCGTCAAGGAGGAGTTCGTCGGGGATGCGGAAGCGAACCGATTGCGCTCGAGGGCCATGCGCGCACCTTACACTGTCTGAATCTCTCCGACCATCTGAAGCGACACGAAAGATACACGATTATGTCCACTCTCTCATGCAAAACCCTCCTGGCAGTTGCGGCGCTTGCCCTCGGCACGACGTTCGCCCGCGGCCAGCAACCGTCCCCGCTGGTCACGCAAACGGCCGACAAGTCGATTGCGGTGCTCCAGTCCCCCAGTTCGACCGTTAAGGAGAAGACCGATGCCTGCCGCCAATTGGCGGTGACCGGCGACGCCGCCGCCGTGCCGGCCCTGGTGGCGCTCCTGCCGGATGAAACGCTCAATCACATGGCCCGGTACGCCCTCGAAACCATTCCTGACCGCGCCGTCGACGACGCCCTGCGCGGCGCGCTCGACCGACTGAGCGGACGCCAACTCGTCGGCGTCATCGACAGCATCGGCGTGCGGCGCGACGCGAAGTCGATTGGAGCCTTGACGCCGCGACTGCGCGCGACGGATCCCGATGTCGCGCAGGCCGCCGCCCGGGCCCTGGGCAGCATTGGCACCGTCGAGGCAGCCCAGGCCATCGAGGCCGCACTGGGGGCCGCGTCCGCGGAGAACCAGATCGCCTTTTGCGAGGGCCTGTTCCGGTCGGCCGAGACCCTCGCCGCCAAGGGCGACAACGCCCAGGCCCTGCGCCTGTACAACCGCCTGCGCGCGCTTCCGAGCGCTTCGCATCAGGTTCGAGCGGGCGCATGGCGCGGTGCGATCCTGACCCACGGCCTGACGGGTCTTCCTCTCCTCGAAGAGGCCTGGCAAAGCCCGGATCACATCCTCACCGCCGCTGCCGCCCGGGCCGCGATGGAGATGCGCGGGCCCGAGGTCACGCGTGCCCTGATCTCGCTGGCCAATGCGCTGAACGGCGACAAGCGAATCCTCGCCCTGCAGGTCTTGAGCAAACGCGGCGATCCGGCCGGATTGCCCGCGCTGATTGCGGCCGTCCAGAGCAACGAGAAACCCGTTCGCCTCGCGGCCATTCGCGCCATGCCCGAGCTTGGTCAGGCTGCGGCGCTGAATCCGCTGAGCCTATTGCTCGGCGATGCCGATGCGGAGATTGTCAAGACGGCCCAGGAAGCCCTCGCGGCGCTGCCCGGCGACGCCGTGGACAGCGCAGTCGTCGGAATGCTGTCCAGTTCGCGCGCGTCGGAGCGGTTGACTGCGATCGATCTGATCGGACGCCGCCGCATGGAGGCGTGCGTGCCGGCCCTGTTGCAGGCCGCGACCGACACTGATGCCTCGGTGCGTCCGGCGGCCTTGAAACGCCTTGGAGAACTGAGCAGTCCGGCCCAGTTGCCTCATCTGCTCGATTTGCTCCTCAAGGCCGACGCTGCCACGGATCGCGATGCCGCCGAACAGGCCGTGAGCGCCGTGTGCGCGCGCGCCGAGGCGCCGGCCGCGTGTGTGAACCAGGTCACGGAACGACTGGCCTCGGCTCAGCCCGACGCCAAAGGCGCCCTGCTGCGCGTTCTGACCGGTGTGGGTGGAGCTGACGCTCTCGCGGCGGTTCGGGCCGCGGTGGACGATCCCAATGCCGGAGTGCGCGCCTCCGCGATCCGGGCGCTGGGTTCATGGAAGACCGAGGATGTCGTCCCCGAATTGCTCGCCCTGGCCCGCTCCTCCGCCAACCCGACCGAGAGGCTTCTCGCCTTGCGGGGCTACTTCGGGTGGGCATCCAACGCCGAATTGCCCGCCGAGCGCCGTCTGGCTTTGTGCCAGCAGGCCGCGGGCGTTGTCCAGCAGGCCGAGGAGAAGAAGCTGCTCTTGGGCGCGCTGGGGAGCATTAAGACGTCCGGCGCTTTCGCTGCGGCCGTGCCTTATCTCGACGATGCGGCGGTGCGGGCGGAAGCCGGCACGGCGGTGATCCTCATCGGCGAGGAGTTGCTCAAGGGGCGTGAGGCGTCCGAGGTGGCGTCGAAGCTGGTGGCGCCGCTGCAAAAGGCCGCGCAATCCATCTCGAATCCCGATCTGGCGCGCAAGGCCAACGCTCTGGCCGAGCAGGCGCAGAAAAAGACGGCGCAGTAGGGGCTCTCAGTCATTGATGACGCATGTCGAGCGCTTTCTGGCGGTGATGAGTTTCCAGGCGGTGGACCGCCTGCCGCGCTGGGAATGGGCCATGTGGTGGGACCAGACCATCGCGCGCTGGCATCGGGAAGGCCTGCCTGCAAATCTCCACTTCAGCCAGGTCTTCGACATCGCCGCGCACTTCGGCCTCGATCCGTACCAGCAGTTCTGGTTCAGCACGACCGACCCGACGATCGCCGCCACGCAACACCACGTCGAGGGTGTGGTGGCCACGATGGACGACTACCTTCGGATTCGGCCCAGGCTCTTCCCATCGCATGCGGCGGCGATGCGGAGTCTGGGGCCGTGGGCGGATCGGCAGCGCCGGGGCGAAGCGGTTGTGTGGGCGACGTTCGAGGGTTTCTTCTGGTTTTCGCGCACGCTCATGGGATTCAGTCCCCTGATGCTGGCGTTCTACGACCAGCCGGAGTTGATTCATGCCATCAACCGCGATCTGCTCGCCTTCAACCTGGATATGTTGGATCGGATGACGCGGCTCTGCGTGCCGACGTTCATGACGGTGGCCGAGGACCTCTCGTACAACCACGGGCCGATGATCTCGAAGGCAATGTTCGACGCCTTTGTGGCGCCCTATTACCGCAAGCTGATTCCGCGTCTGCTCGAGCGAGGCATCCTGGTGTTTGTGGATACCGACGGCGATGTCACCCGCGTCGTGCCCTGGCTGCAAGAGTTGGGGATTGCCGGCGTGCTCCCGCTCGAACGCCAGGCCGGCGTGGATGGAATGCAATTGCGCCGCCAGTTCCCCCGATTCCGGTTCGTCGGCCATTTCGACAAAATGACTATGACGCGCGGCGAGGCTGCCATGCGAGCCGAGTTCGAACGGTTGCGCCCGCTCATGGCGTCCGGCGGCTTCATCCCGAGCGTCGACCATCAGACCCCGCCAGGCGTGTCCTTGGACCAGTACCGGCTCTACCTGCGTTTGCTCGACGAGCACACGGCGCTCTGAGCCGGCCCCGGGTCAGCCGTTCCACGCCAGGGCCCGATCAACGCGCTCGAAGACCTTGTCGCGTCCGAGGACTTCGAGCAGATGATACAGGCTCGGTCCGACGGTCTTGCCGGTGCAGGCCAGGCGGGCGGGATGTACCAGGGCGCCGACCTTGACGCCGAGTTGCCCGGCGAGGTTCTTAAGACACGCCTCGAGGTGCAGCGCCGTGAACTCGGGCAGCGCGCCAAACGCATTCCGAAGCCTGCGCAGGCGGTCGCGGCCTTCAGCGGTGAAACCCTTGGCCGCGGCCTCAGTGTCCCACGAGATTTCGTCCGTGAAGTAGAAGCCGGCGTAACCGCCCAGCTCGGCGAAGGTCTTGAGTTTTCCATGGCAGGTGTCGAGCGCGGCCTTGACGTAGGACAAGGGGAACCGATTGGTGTCGATGCCCGCCTTGGCCAGGGCATGGACGCAGAGCTCGTAAAAGCGGTCGGGATTCATGGCGCGCATGTACTCGGCATTCATCCACTGGAGCTTGGCCATGTCGAAGCGCGCGTTGTGCCGCAGAATCTGCGAGAGATCGAATCGGTCGATGATCTCCCGGACGGGGAGGATCTCGCGGTTGTCCTTCGGAGACCAGCCCAGGAGACAGAGGTAATTGACCACGGCCTCCGGCGTGTAGCCTTCCTCGAGATACGTCGAGAGCGATGCGCCCTGATCGCGCTTGCTCATCTTGGAGCCGTCGGGATTGAGGATGAGCGGGATGTGGGCGTAGACGGGAGGCGCCACCCCGAAGGCCCGGAACAGCGCGATGTGTTTCGGGGTGTTCGACAGGTGATCCTCGCCCCGAATGACATGCGTGATTCCCATTTCAAGGTCGTCAATCACGTTGACCAGATGAAACACGGGCTGTCCGTCGGACCGGACGATCACGAAATCGGGATCGCGCGCCTCGCGGTCGGTGAGTTCGCGACGCACCTCCCCAACGATCAGGTCCGGCACGACGATCGGCTCGCGGGGCATGCGGAAGCGCACCGCGCCCTCGTGCTCGTAGGCCATGTCCCGCGCAAGCAGCGCCTCGACCCGCAGCCGGTAGTTCTCCTGCCGCTGCGATTGATAGTACGGGCCGCGGTCGCCTTTGTAGGGCCCGGTCGCGTCGCTGGTCAGCGGACCTTCGTCCCAATTCACCCCCAGCCAGCGGAGCCCGTGGAGAATGACGTCCACCGCCGCCTGTGTGTTACGCGCCGTGTCCGTGTCCTCGATGCGGAGAATCAGATGCCCCCCGACGTGGCGGGCGTAGAGCCAGTTGAACAGCGCTGTGCGCGCGCCACCGATGTGGAGAAACCCCGTCGGGCTGGGGGCGAATCGGACACGAATGCTCATGGATGAATCAGTCTATGATTGCGGTCAAAATGACAAAGCTACTTCGCCAGTTTCTTCACCACCTCGGCCAATCCGCCCGCGACCGGCTCGATCTCGATCGTGCGTTTCGAGCGGGAGCCGGGGACCGGGCGTGGCGAGGCAGTCAGGGGCGCCTCGGGCGGACGCTCGTCTTGCGCGGGTGCGGCGGGGGGCAGAGGTGAGGGAATCATCGCCGGCTCGGCGTCCGCATCGGCGGTCTCGGCCGTGTTCACCAGGGACCAGTCCTTGCGTTTGTCGAGCCAGCGCTGATAGCGATCGAACGTCCACATGCCGTGGTCGGCGCCAGTCTCGATCATGGGGAAGATTTTGAAGAACTCGCCCTGGCGGATGAAGTTCTTGACTGCATGTGTGGCGACCAGGATCTCACATTCGGGAATCCGCAGCTTGAGATCGGGCCGGTAGCGCAGGCGCTGGCAGACGACGGCCTGGAGGCAATCGGCCAGAGCGGCGCGCACGCTTCCCTGGCTCTCGGGCGCGAAAGCGGAGACGATGCGTTGCAGGGCCTCGGCCGCGGTCGAGGAGTGCATAGTGGCGAAGACGAGGTGGCCGGTTTCCGAGGAATTGAGTGTGAGCCGCATCGTGGCGGGTTCGCGCATCTCACCGACCATCAGAACATCGGGGTCTTCCCGCAACGAGTCGAGCAGGGCCTGCTCAAACGAGGGCGTGTCCCGCCCCACCTCGCGTTGGCGGATGAAGGAACGGCGCGGTCTGAACGTGTATTCGATCGGGCTCTCGACGGTCACGATGTGACGCGCCTCGGCCAGGTTGATCTCCTGGATGAAGGCGGCGAGGGTCGTCGATTTGCCGCATCCGGTCGGCCCGCAGACCAGGACCAGGCCGTGTTGGAGGCGGGCGAACTTCTCGAGATCGGGATGGAGATTGAGGCGTTCGAGCGTGGCGGCGAACGAGGCCAGCAGACGGATGGCAAAGCCGACCCCGCGCGTGCTGTTCATGACATTGATGCGGCAACGCGCGCCCCCAATGGGCCGGGACATGTCGAAGGAACGCCGTTCGAGAAAGGCGGGCCAATGGGCCTCGCCGATGAGTTCGTGCGCGGCCTCCATGAGGTCCTTGGCGGGCACCGGATCGTCCTGCACCTTGAGGACGCCATTGATCCGGAAGGCGGGAGGCAGGCCCGGTTCGAGATGCAGGTCGCTGGCGCCCTGCGCCTTGGCTATGGCGATCAGGTTTTCGAGAATCATACCATGTCTTGTCAGCAAGGCCTAACTCAGACCAATCCAATCCTTAACTCCATAGGCCAGCCCCACCGTTCCCCCACCCTCCTCCACGGCGCCTCGCTCCGCGAAATCCTCGACCCCTCAACGGAGCAAACAAACGAGACTTGTTTACAGCGCTTTTCACCGATCAAGGATTCTGAAGGATGGCCCATCGCCGGGGCGAGCCTAAAATGCGGTTCGGGCGCGGAGGCGCACGGTTATTTCATTTAAATTCCTGAAGGGTTGCTGTTGTTGAGGTTGGAAATAGCGCTTATCAATTGGCGTGGTTTGGTGCGTTGTAGGCGTGCGATGATCTCGACAAACCACTGTCAAATTAGGAACCTGTCACTTTCTCTATCCCACGACATTCACCTTCATCTCTCGCAGCTTCTCCTTCTCCAGCGGCCCTAAAAGCCTCTGCCCGCCCACCACACGCGACATGCAGTGATACACCGCCCCACGCCCGCTGATCTTGATCCGCGCCATCCGCATAGGAGACCTTTCGTTCAACTCACTCCACCACAACTGCCCTTGCCGCAGACACATGTACGCCAAAACAGAAGGCGTGTCAATAATTACGAACCTGTCACTTTATTTCATCGGCGGGGACGAGGACGTCCCCACTCCAACGCCTGCGTGTGCGCGAACAGAGCGCACCAGGCCGCGTGCCCTGCCCGCGCCGCAGAGCGCAACGGCCTGTCTGCCGTGTCGGGCACGGCATAGGCAGGCGCGGCAGGGAGACTCCACGCGGCGCATACTCGATTCCCGCCGACAATCTCCAGATGCATTGTCGCGGGCTTGCAAGCCGGTCCAGATGGCATGACACTGCGGACGGCGTGCAGATCGAGATCATCAATACCGGCACGGAACTGATGCGGGGCGACGTACTGAACACGGATCATCAGTGGCTGTGCCGGCAATTGGCCGACGCGGGCTACACCGTGGCGCGCCAGGTGGCGGTCGACGATACAGCCCACCACATTCAAGAGGCCGCGCGCGAAGCGCTGGGACGGGCCGACATTGTCATCACCAGCGGCGGCTTGGGGCCGACCTCGGACGACTCGACGCGGGATGCGATCGCGGCCCTGCTCGGGCGGCGGCTCATCGAGGACGCTTCCGTGCGGGCCTGGATTGACGCCTGGTTCGCCGCACGGAACCGTCCGCAACCGCCCGCCACGCGCATCCAGGCGATGGTCCCCGAGGGCGCGATTGTGATCCCCAACACCCACGGCACGGCACCGGGCCTGCGGATGCGATGCGGTCACGGCGCGATGGCGGATTCCACGGTGGCAGCCGACAAGTGGCTGATCATGCTGCCCGGCCCGCCGCGCGAACTCCAGCCGATGTTCCTCGAGGGAGTGCTTCCGTGGCTCAAGGCGTCCTTTCCGCCGCCGGGACCGGCGGTGTGCCGCATCCTGCGGAGCACGGGTTTGGGAGAGTCGGTGATCCAGGAGATGGTTGGGGAGCCGCTCTGCAGGCTCGGCGGCGGCGGGCTCGAAGTCGGGTACTGCGCGCGGCCCGGTGAAGTGGATGTGCGCCTAACGGCGCGCGGCGCGGCGGCCGAGGCGCTGGTGGCTGACGCGGAGGCCGTGGTGCGCGGGCGGCTCGGTGACCACGTGTTCGGCGTTGGGGGCGAACTGCTCGAACAGGTGGTCGTCCGCCTTCTGACGGACAGTCGGCGGACGATAGCAACGGCCGAGTCGTGCACCGGCGGGCGACTATCCAACCGCATCACCGACGTGCCGGGCGCATCGGCGGTGTTCGTGGGCGGCGCCGTCACCTACAGCAACGACGCCAAACAGCGGATGCTGGGTGTGCGGTCCGAGACACTGGCGGCCCACGGCGCCGTCAGCGAGGCCACGGCCCGCGAGATGGCCGAGGGCGCGCGGGCGCGTCTTGGGGCCGATTACGCCCTGGCCACGACGGGTATCGCGGGTCCGTCGGGCGGCACCGAGACCAAACCTGTCGGCACGGTCTTCATTGCCATGGCCGGTCCTGACCGGACCGTCGTCCGGCACGAGTGGAATCGGTTCGACCGGGAGACATTCAAGCGCGTCACCACGCAACAGGCCCTCGATTTGGTTAGGCGCGAACTACTATGATTCAGAATACGGTGCGCATCCTGCGGAACGATCGCGAGGCCGATCTGTACTATCGTCTTACATTGCGGGCGCCGCGGGTTGCGCCGCTGATCCAGCCGGGGCAGTTTGCGCACTTGCGCATCGGGTTCCTGGGCGAGGCGCTCCTCCGGCGTCCGTTCAGCGTCTTCCAGGTTGCGGATGAGACCTTCTCAATCCTATACAAGACGGTCGGCAAAGGCACCGAAGCCCTGGCGCGGATGCGTCCGGGAGACGACCTGAGTGTCATCGCGCCACTTGGTCACGGATTCACGGTGCCGCAGCCGGGTGGGGAAACGCCCCTGCTGGTCGCGGGGAGCTACGGCATGGCGGCCCTCTACCTGTTGGCCCAGCGCTCGCCGCAAAAGGGGGTCGTGTTCGTCGGCGGACGCCGGAGCGCGGATATCCTGTGTGTGGAGGAGTTCAGGGCGCTGGGCTGGGATGTGCGGGTGACGACCGAGGACGGCAGCCGCGGCGAGCACGGCCTTGTGACGCGACCTTTGATCGACGAAGTGCGTCGCCAAGCGGGCGGACGAAAGCTCTTTGCCTGCGGGCCGACGCCGATGCTCGAAGCCGTCGGCAGGATCGCGTCCGAGTTTGGAGTGCCGGCGGAGCTCTCGATGGACGAGCCCATGTGTTGCGGCGTTGGGGTGTGCCTGGCGTGTGTCATTCCGATACGAAAAGGCGACCGATGGGAATACCAGCGCACCTGCACCGAGGGGCCGGTCTTCGACGCGCGGACGATCGCCTGGGACGTGCGAGGCTGAACGCGATGAACCTGTCGGTCCAGATTGGCCGGTTGACACTGCGGAATCCGGTGACGGTCGCTTCCGGGACGTTCGGCTACGGAGTCGAGTACGCCCGACTGCTCGATTTGAATCGACTCGGCGCCCTGGCTGTGAAGGGCATCCGGTTGGATCCCGTCCGCGGGAATCCGACGCCGCGGACGGCCGAGGTGGCCAGCGGTATGCTCAACGCCATCGGCTTGCAGGGGCCCGGCGTCGACGGTTTCATCGAGCGGTACTGGCCGTTCCTCGCAGGGCTCGAGGTCCCGACGATCATCAATATCTGGGGGACGACTGTCGAGGAATACGCCGAAGTGGCGCGGAGATTCGACGCCCTCGGCGGTGTCGGCGCGCTCGAACTGAACGTCTCGTGTCCGAACATCAAGGAAGGCGGCGCCCAGTTCGGAACCGATCCGCGACTGCTTCATCAAGTGGTGGCGGCCTGTCGGAAGGCGACATCCCTGCCGCTCATCACCAAGTTGAGCCCAAATGTGGTCAACATCGCACCGTATGCCAAAGCGGCGGAGGAGGCCGGTTGCGACGCGTTGTCCATCACCAACAGCTTTCCGGCAATGGCCATCGACATCGAGACACGCCGGCCCCGGCTGGCCAATGGCACGGGCGGGCTGAGCGGGCCGTGCATCAAACCGATCGCAATCAAGCTGGTCTGGGACGCCGCCAAGGCCGTCCGCATCCCCATCATCGGCATGGGCGGCATCCAGAGCGCCGCGGACGCCATCGAGTTCATGATGGCCGGCGCGACGGCGGTGGCGGTGGGCACCGCGAATTTCTACGAACCGCAGACCGCCTTGCAGGTCATCGACGGTCTTGGCGACTTCATGCGGCGTCACGGGATCGAGGAGGTGCGCGAGATCGTCGGGAGTGTCAGAATCGAGAAACGCTCCTGAATCAGCATCTGCCGGCTCATCCGCCGGCTCTTGGCTGGGGAGATCAGCGGGCGGCCCTCGTGCGCGAACTCAGGTTGCCGCACCAACTCGATGTCACCCGAGGTTCGCTCGACAAGGGGGAACGTCTGACGACCCTGCTGTGAGGGTCAAGCCGCCTCGTAATTCAAGTACGGTCTCAGCCAGCGCTCGCACTCCTGCAGTTCCATCCGTTTGCGTCTGGCCAGGTCGACCACCTGATCGCGTTCGAGCTTGCCCACGCCGAAGTACTTCGCTTCCGGGTGGGCAAAGTAAAGGCCGCTGACGCTCGAACCGGGCCACATGGCGAAGCTCTCCGTGAGGCGGATGCCCGTCAGACTCTCGGCGCGCAGCACGTCCCAGAGCGTTTGCTTCTCCGTGTGGTCCGGGCATGCGGGGTAACCCGCGGCGGGGCGAATCCCGCGGTAAGCCTCGGCGATGAGTTGCTCGGGGGTGAGTTCTTCGTCGCGGCCGTACTGCCATTCGCGTCGGACGCGGGCATGCAACGCCTCGGCGAAGGCTTCGGCGAGCCGATCGGCCAGTGCCTCGGCCAGAATTGCGCTGTAATCGTCGTGAGCGGCCCGGAATCGCTCGACCAACGCATTCAGACCATGGCCGGCGGTCACCGCGAAGGCGCCCAGGTGATCCGGGCCGCCTGACGGTGACGACGCCGTGGGGGGCGCGATGAAGTCCGCGAGGCATTTGTTGGGCGATCCGTCCTCCTTGACCATCTGTTGGCGGAGGAAATGGAATGTGGCCCGCCACTGCGTGCGGGCCGGGTCGACGAAAATCTGCACGTCGTCGCCCGCGCGCGCCGCCGGGAAGAAGCCGTATACGCCGCGCGCTTCGAGCAGGCGTTCAGAAACGATCCGTTCGAGCATTTTCTGGCCGTCCTCGAACAACTGGCGCGCCTGTTCGCCGTGTCGGGGATGATCGAGGATGGCGGGGTAGCGTCCCCGCAATTCCCAGGCGTGGAAGAAGGGAGACCAGTCGATGTAGGGGACAAGATCGGCGAGCGTGATGGCGCGGTGATCCACTCTTGGGGGAGCGTCCTGGCTTGTGGAAGCCGGGCGATCGGAGGGTGGAGAAGGGGGTTGGGTGCCGATCGTGCGGATTCCGATGAACTCGGGCTGGGGGATATCGTCGTATTGCAACCGAGGGGCGCGGGCGCGCGCCTCCTCGATGGTGAGAAGCCGCGGACGGGCGCTGCGGTGTTGAGCGATCAGCCGCTCGTATTCGGCACGGACTTGCTCGACGAATGCGCCCTTTTGGTCCGGACGCAGGAGGTGGCTCACCACCGGCACGGCGCGGGAGGCGTCCAGCACGTGCACGACCGGCTGGGAGAACGCGGGCGCGATTTTCACCGCGGTATGGGCCTTGCTGGTGGTGGCGCCACCGATCAGCAGCGGGATTCGGAACCCTTCGCGTTCGAGTTCGCGCGCCACATGCACCATCTCGTCGAGCGAGGGTGTGATCAGGCCGCTGAGACCGATCGCATCGACTCGCTGTTCGCGCGCGGTCTTGAGAATGGTGTCGCACGGAACCATAACGCCGAGGTCGATGACCTGGTAGTTGTTGCATCCGAGAACGACGCCGACAATGTTCTTGCCGATGTCGTGGACGTCGCCCTTGACGGTGGCCATCAACACCTTGCCTTGGGCGCGCGCGCCGGCCTGCTTTTCGGCTTCGAGAAAGGGGGTGAGGTAGGCCACGGCCTTCTTCATCACGCGGGCCGATTTGACCACCTGTGGCAGGAACATCTTTCCGGCGCCGAACAGATCGCCCACGATGTTCATCCCGGCCATCAGCGGGCCTTCGATCACGTCCAACGGACGTCCGTATTTCCGGCGGGCCTCCTCGACGTCGACCTCGACGAAGTCGACGATGCCCTTGACGAGCGCGTGGTGGAGCCGTTCCTCGATCGATCCGCGCCGCCAGGCGTCGTCCACCACCTCGGCCTTGTCCTTTTGCTTGACCGACTCGGCCAAAGCGACCAGGCGCTCGGTGGCGTCGGGCCGACGGTCGAACAGCACGTCTTCCACCCGCTCGCGCAGATCGCTCGGGATTTCCTCGTACACTTCGAGCATCCCCGGATTGACAATGCCCATGTCCAGTCCCGCCCGGATCGCATGGTAGAGGAACGCGCTGTGCATCGCTTCGCGGACGAGGTTATTGCCGCGGAAGCTGAAGGAGATGTTGCTGACGCCGCCGCTGACCTTGGCGCGCGGGAGGTTCTGCTTGATCCACCTAGTCGCCTCGATGAAGTCCAGGGCGTATCGGTTGTGCTCCTCGATCCCGGTCGCGACGGTGAGGATGTTGGGGTCGAAGATGATGTCCTCCGGCGGGAATCCGACGCGCTCGGTGAGCAGGCGGTAGGCGCGGGCGCAGACCTCGATCTTGCGCTCGTAACGATCGGCCTGGCCCCGTTCGTCAAATGCCATGACCACCACGGCCGCGCCGTACCAGCGAATCCGGCGTGCGTGGCTCAGGAATTCGTCCTCCCCTTCCTTGAGGCTGATGGAATTGACAATGCCTTTGCCCTGGAGGCATTGCAGGCCGGCCTCGATCACCGACCATTTGGATGAGTCGATCATGATCGGCACCCGGGCGATGTCCGGTTCCGCGGCGATCAGGTGCAGGAAATGCACCATGGCCTGCTCCGAATCGAGCATCCCTTCGTCCATATTGACGTCGATCACCTGGGCCCCGTTCTCGACCTGCTGGCGAACGATCGTGAGCGCTTCGTCGAACTTCCCCGCGAGGATCAGCTTGGCGAACTTGGGCGACCCGGTCACGTTGGCCCGCTCGCCGATGTTCATGAAGTTCGAGTCGGGACGCAGGGAGAGGGCTTCGAGGCCGCTCAATCGGAGCCACGGCTCGACCGTGGGCGGCACACGCGGCGGCACGCCACGAACGGCGGCGGCGATGGCCCGGATGTGGTCGGGCGTCGAGCCGCAGCAGCCGCCGACGATGTTGAGCCAGCCGTTGACGGCGAAGTCGCGCAAGTCGCGGCTCATCTGTTCCGGGGTCTCGTCGAATCCGCCGAATGCGTTTGGCAGTCCGGCGTTGGGATAGCAGCTTAGATACACCGGGGCGATCCTCGAGAGTTCCTCGATGTAGGGGCGCATCTGTTTCGCGCCCAGGGCGCAGTTGATGCCGATGCTCAGGAGCGGGAAATGGGAAACCGAGTTCCAGTACCCCTCGACCGTCTGTCCTGAGAGGGTGCGTCCGCTCTTGTCGGTAATGGTGAACGAAACCATGACCGGGACGCGGCATCCGATCTGCTCGAAACACTCGGCGATGGCGAACAGGGCCGCCTTCGAGTTCAAGGTGTCGAAGACGGTTTCGACCAGCAGGGCGTCGACTCCGCCTTCGAGCAGGCCGCGCGCCTGGTCCGCATACGCGTCGGTCAGTTGACGGAACGTCACAGCCCGATAGGCGGGATTGTGGACGTCGGGACTGAGTGAGGCTGTTTTGCTGGTGGGTCCCAGGGCGCCCAGGACCAGGCAGAGGCGTTCCGGATGCTCGGCCATGTAGGCGTCTGCCGCCGCGCGTGCCAGGCGGGCCCCGACAAGATTCAGCTCGTGCGCGAACGCCTCGAGCCCGTAGTCCGCCAGCGAGATCGACGTCGAGTTGAATGTGTTGGTCTCGATCAGGTCGGCCCCCGCATCGAGATAGGCCGTGTGTATCTCGCGAATGAGTTGCGGCTGAGTCAAATTGAGCAGGTCATTGTTGCCCTTGACCTGACATGTCCAGTCCCGGAATCGTTCGCCGCGATAGCCGGCTTCGTCGAGCTGGCGGGCCTGGATCATCGTGCCCATGGCGCCGTCGATGATGGCGATCCGCTCCTTCAATACGCGCCGCAAGTCTGCTGCGCGGCTGTTCTGGTGGCTTGAGTGTTCTGTCATGGATTTGGAAGGGGATGTTCACAAGGGCGCTGCGGGGCGCGGCGGGTTGCCGCGGCTCTCTGGCGACGTGTGTCGGCTGGCGCCGGTTTCCGCTCCTGGCTGAGGGAACTCGCGCAGCCACAACTCGAGGCAGAGCAGCGCCCAGAGCCTCGAGTCATGGCGCATCCGGCCGTCGGCGTGCTCCTTTGCCAATCGACGGACCCCGGTCTGATCGAGGAATGTGGCCGTGCGGGCGCCAGGCGCCAGCAGCAGGTCTTCGAGCATGGGCCGCAGCGGACCGCGGAGCCATTCGCCGGCCGGCAGATCGAATCCGCGCTTGCGCCGGGTGAGGATGGACGGTGGCAGGACCTCGCCGGCGGCGCGTTTGAGCAGGACCTTGCTCTCGCGGCCATCGAGTTTGTAGTGCGGCGGCACGCGCGCCATGAACTCGAACACCCTGTGGTCGAGGAGCGGACTGCGCACTTCGAGGGACGCGAGCGTGCTGGCCCGGTCGACCTTGACCAGGCCGTCGCCGGGCAGAAAACCGACCAGATCGGCGTATTGAAGTTGCGACAAGTAGCCCAGCCCCTTGACCGATTCGAAAATCGCCTCCCGCCCGGCATCCGCGTCCGATTCCCCTACCTGCGTCCGCGTCCAGTCGTTGTACAGCCGGGCCCGCCGGCCGCGGTTGAAGTACTCCTGGGCGAGGCCCCAGCAGGTGGGCGGTTGATCGATGACGCCGAGATAGCGATGGACTGTGCTGTCGGGCGGGAACACCCGGGCAAGGACGGCCACCGCGGGGCGGAGCAGGCCGGGGATAAAGGCCTGGAGGCGGCTGTGGCGATAGGCGCGTCGATACCACTGATAGCCGGCAAATACCTCGTCCCCCCCGTCGCCGCTCAGGGCGATCGTCACCGCCTTACGCGCCATCACCGACACATAATAGGTGGGGATCATCGAGTTGTCGGCGAACGGTTCGTCGTAGTGGCGGACCAGCTTGGGCAGGATGTCGACGACGTCGGGTTTGACAATCTCGTGGACGTGGTCGGTTCGGCAGTGGACGGCGACTGCGCGCGCGTAGGGGCTCTCGTCGTTCGGGTCCCCCTCGAATCCGATCGAGAACGTCTTCACCGGCCGGGAACTGAGGCGGCTCATCAGACCGACAACGATGCTGCTGTCGATCCCACCGCTGAGAAACGCGCCCAACGGCACGTCGCTGATCATCCGCAGCCGGACGGCTTCGAGCAGACGCTCGCGAAGCTCCGCGGCCAATTCCTCGATCGAGGCCTGTGAATGCTCCGGCGGGGCGCAGAGCCGCGGATGCCAGTACTCGGCGAGGCGCGAGCCGCCGTTGGCCGCGACGGTCAGCGTATGTCCCGGCGGCAGCTTCCGGATGGTCCGGTAGATCGAGCGGGGGGCGCGGACGTAACCGGTGCTCAGGTACTCGTCCAGGGCCGGGTAGTCCAAATCGAGCGCAATGCCCGGGTGTTGTCGCAGACACTTCAGTTCGGAGCCGAAGACCAGCTTCTTCCCATCCAGGGCATAGTAGAGCGGCTTTTTGCCGAACCGGTCGACTGCCAGGGTCATGCGCTGTTGGGCACGGTCCCAGATGGCGAAAGCGAACATCCCGCGAAACTGATGGACGCAGTCGACCCCGTGCTCTTCGTAGGCATGCAGGATGGTTTCGATGTCGCCTTGGGTCCGGAGGGTGTGCCGCGGGGCCAGACGATCGCGCAGTTCCTGGGAATTGTAGATCTCACCGTTGGCCACAAGGCGCAGCGAGCCGTCCTCGTTGGGCATCGGCTGGTGGCTGGTCGCCAGGTCGATGTCCCCAAGCCGGCGGAAGCCCAGGCCCACCCCGCCTTCGCAGTGGAACCCCTCCTCGTCCGGGCTGCGGTGCACGAATTGACGCGTCATCCGCGCCAGCAACTCCGCATCCACAGGCTCGTTCGAGGCAAAATGCCAGATGCCACAAATGCCACACATAGATCGTGTCCGGAGGGATGCTGCCCAACGGCCCGCCGAAACGCAACAGTGCGATGGCGCGCCGCGTCCAATGTGACGCCGCTTTCGAAGGGTGAACAATGGGGTCGCATCTATATAGTTGACAAACGGAGATTCGCGGTGTTGTGTCTCGGGCCTATGGCAAGGCCGTTGCGGGTTGATGTGGCGGACGCCTGGTATCATGTAATGAATCGGGGGCACCGGGGAGGGGCGTTGTTCCTGGATGAAGCGGATCGGCGTCGGTTTCTGGGTGTTGTGGCCGAGTTGCCGGAGCGTTTTGAACTGGAGGTGCACGCGTTCGTGCTGATGCCCAATCATTACCATGTGCTAGTGCGGACCAGGGAGGCCAATCTCAGCCAGGCCATCCATTGGCTCAACGTGAGTTATGCGGTCAAGTTCAATTGGGCTCATCGGTGCCGTGGAACGGTGTTTCAGGGACGATTCAAGGGGGTGTTGATCCAGGAGGAGGACAAGGCGGTCGAGGTGGCACGCTATGTGCATTTGAATCCGGTGCGGATCACAGGACTGGGGCTGAACACGAGCGACCAGCGCCGTGCCCGGGTGCTGGGGTGTGAAAACCCGGGAGAAGAACTTGTCAGGCGCCGCCTCCAGACGCTGCGCGAGTATCAATGGAGTTCCTGGAGGGTCTACATGGGACTGGAGCCCAATGCGGGTTGGCTGGAGACGGGCGTGATCGAACGGGCCTGCGGAGGGCGGGGCCGGGCGGAGCGCCGGGCGGCCTTGAAGGCTTACACGGAGCAACCGATTCGGCAAGGGGGGTTGGAGAGCCCGTGGGAGGGGATGGTCGCCGGAGTGGTGCTTGGGGACATTGAGTACGCGCGGAAGCTGCTTTCGGGGCGCGCGGTGAATGAGGAGGAGCAGACAGCGGCGCGACGGATGCGGCGGCGGGTCGGATGGGAGGAACTCGTGGGGGCGGCGGAGAAGATGCGTGGAGAGCCGTGGGAGCGGTGGGCGGAGCGGCACGGGGATTGGGGCCGGGACGGAGTGATGTACGTGGCGGTTCGCCATGGAGGGGTGCGGCTTGCGGAGGCGGTGCGCCGCGTGGGCATCAAATATCAGGCGGGGGCGCAGGCCGTGAAGCGTTTCGCGCGGAGGCTTGGCGAGGACGCGGAGCGCAAGCGCTTTGTCGCGAAACTGAGGAGTGAATTGTCAACTATCTAGATGCGACCCCATTAAACGCTATGGAAGAGTTTTACGCCCGCACCTTGCAGCGGCTGATTGACGAGGGTGTGCTGCGCCGGGACACGGAGCTTCTGGTCGTTTGCGGAAGCGATCAGGATCGCGATGTGCTGCGTCATGTGGGGTTCACGCGGGTGACGATTTCAAACATCGAGCCGGGCGTGACGGAGGATCTGGTGGCCCCTTACACCTGGAGCTTGCAGGATGCCGAGGCCCTGGGATTCCCGGATGGCGCCTTCGATTTCGTGGTTGCGCACGAGGGGTTGCACCATTGTCACTCGCCGCATCGCGCCATGCTCGAGATGTACCGCGTGGCGCGGCGCGGCATCCTGGTATTCGAGCCGCGGGACACGTTCCTGGTCCGGTTGGGTGTGCGCCTGGATTTCGGCCAAGAGTACGAGGTGGCGGCGGTGGCGGGCAACCGCATGACCTCGGGCGGCGTCGACAACACGGCGATCCCGAACTTCGTCTATCGCTGGTCGGAGCGCGAGGTCGAAAAAGTCATCCGGGCATGGGAGCCGCGCGGCCTGCCGCGAATCCGGTATTTCTATTCCCTGCGCGTCCCGCACGGGCGCATTGCGGCAATGAAGAATCGGTGGGCGTCTCGCACCCTCCGCGCCCTGTTGCCGCTGGTGCGCCTGTTCACCAAGGTATTCCCGCGCCAGTCCAATTGCTTCGCTTGGCTCGTGACGAAGATCGAGGTGCCGCGCGACTTGCATCCGTGGCTCGAGATGGCGGATGGCAAGCCGGTTTTCTCCGTGGCGTGGGCGCGGCGTCACTATGGCGAATTCAAGCGGCCGGGCGCGGGTTCGGATGGGACGGTCCCGCCCGGGGGGGGCGGGTGCGAGTCCGGGGGCATGAATCCACGGGGGATCGCGCGGGATCGAGTTGGGTGAAGAATCGAGTATGAAACTGCGACCCGAGAGCGTGACGGAGTGGCTGGCTCCCCGCAGGCCGGGGCCGCCGCTTGTGAGCATTGTCCTGCCGACCTACAATCGGGCCGGGCTCTTGCCGCGGAGTGTCGATTCCATTCTGGGGCAGACAGAGCGGGACCTCGAGTTGCTGATAGTCGACGACGGGTCCGGGGACGAGACTCGGGAGTATGCGGCCGGAATGCGAGAGCAGGATCCGCGCGTCGGGTACATGCGCGAGCAGAATCTGGGCCTGCCGCGCGCGTTGAACAACGGGTTTCGGGTGGCTCGCGGGGAGTTTTGGACCTGGACCAGCGACGACAACCGGTACTTTCCCGAGGCGCTCGAGCGCCTGAGCGCCTATCTGCGCGGGCATCCTGAGGTGGGGTTGGTCTACGGCGACATGATCCAGCGCAGGGAGCAGGGGGTGGTCTTCAATCCGCCGGTCTATCGCGACACTTTCTGGCGCAACAGCCTGTTCGGGGCGGCCTTTCTCTACCGTGCCGCGGCGGCGCGTCAGGCGGGGGAGTATGACGCCTCGCTGCGCATGGTGGAGGACTACGATTTCATGCTGCGCCTGAGCTATGTGGCGGAGGTGGGTCACTGGCCCTACATCATCTACGAATACGGGGAGCACGAGGCATCGCTGACGAGCACCCGCCCGATGGAGCATCTTCAGGCCATCGGCCGGATGTTCGAGAAGCATCGTCGCCTGGGTCTGGCGTCCCGGCGCGATCTGAGCGATCTGGCCGTTCAGATCAGCGGAACCAGCCGCCGGCGCGGCCAATGCTGGAACGGCGTCCGATTCGGCATCAAGGCGATTTGCGTTTGGCCCTTCAACTGGCGCGCTTACCGGTCGACCCTCTTCGCCTTTGTCGTCGGGGCGCGTCGAGGCTGGGGCTCGGCTCGAGTTCCGGGGGCGGGGCTGGCACCGGACAAGAGTTCCTCGTAGAGTTCTTCGTAGCGCTGGACCATCCGCGTCATGCTGTACATGCCGGCGCGATCCCGGCAGGCCGGGCGCATGCCTTCGAGCCGCTCGGGCGACAGCCGGAAGACCTCGCCCAGACGGGTGGCCAGATGCGGCACATCGTCAGTGCGCGCCACCCATCCCGTGACCCCGTCCTCGATGACCCCGGACGCGTTGGCAGCTTCGGACACCAGCGCAGGGCGTCCGGCCGCGAGCGATTCGAGAACCGCGTTGGGCAATCCTTCCCAGAGAGATGCCAGGACGGTGAAGTCCGCGGCGTGCAGGAGGGCTTCGGGCTGGTTGGTTTGGGGCAACTGCGTGATGACGCCTCCCAGGCCGTGGCGGCGGATCGCCTCATCGAGTTGGGTCTGGATCTCATCGCTTTCGTGCTCGCCCGCAACGAACACCCGGACGCCGCCTGGCAATTCCTGTCGGCGTTTGAGTTCCCCCAGGGCCAGGGCCAGCAGGTGCGGCGACTTCTGTTTTGTGATGCGGCCCAGCATGGCGACAACGCAGGAGGCGTTTGGGGCGAGGCGAGCCCGCAGACCGGGATCTGGGTTGCGGCCAAAGCGCTCGCAATCGAGGCCGTTTGGGATGCAGACCAGCTTGCGGGCGGGGATGCGGCTGTGCTCCCGGAGTTGGCGTTCGAGGTGCGGGCTGTTGCAGACCACGCGCTGGGCGAGTCGGTGCTCGATCCGCTCGTAGAAGAGCTGTCGCGGCTGGTATTCGGTCCGCACCGCGGTCACCAGGCGCAGGCGGGGGGGCATCAGGGCGCGGCCGAGTCGGGCGATATGATTGCTGTGGTGGCTGATGGCATGGAGAAGCGCGGGGCGCATGCGCCAGACCGCGGCGATGAGCCGGGCCCAACCCGCCAGCAAGCCAGGGGGGGACCAGCGGACGTCGAGGACGCGCCACGGAACGTTCGCGCGATCGAGATGCGGTGCAAAATGCAGGCTGGCGCCGTAGGCCTTGCCGTGCAGGCAGATGAGGCGGGGGGCGAAGCGTTCTAGATTCAATCGTGTGACGAGTTCCACCGTCTGTCGCTCCGCCCCGCCTGCGCTGAGAGTGTCGACGCAATAGAGCACCCGCCACCGCTGTCGATCCCGAGTTGTCGGCATAGTGATTCCGGTCAAGAGGCTGTCTGGCCTGCAGGCGCGCGCGCGCGCCGCCTGAGTGTGCGTCAGAAGTCCGCCCACAGGCGGGCGGGATTGTCAACAAAGGCCTCGGGCGGCGCAATAAATGTGTTGCTCCGCACGGATGGGTCGGCGACAGAATGTCGCGGTTGGGCGGCGGCGGCCTTTCGGGCAGAGGGCGTGTCGGGGTGGGGCGCGACAGTGCGGCTGCGGTCGAACGACGAAGATCATGGTATCCGCAATTGACTATCGCATTCGGTTTCACAGGGCCTTGTGGTACGGGCTCATCCTGCTGGCCGCACTGAGTCTGAGCGTTTTTCTGGCGTCGGACCAGTTCATGGTGGCCTTTGTGGTGGGGGGAATCCTGTGGCTGGCGACGCTGCCGTATCACGCGCACATGGCCATGCTCGTGACCGTGACGACATTCAGCTCGGCGCTCATCCTGCCGTTCATTCCGGGGCGCCCGTACATGTGGGAAGGGGCGGCGCTGCTGGCCTGGACCGGTGTGATTGTGCTTCACATGGTGCGGCGGGGTTCGCCCGATCTGGGGGCGACTCTCAGGGCGCATCGTTGGATCTTCATCGGTTCAATCATCTATTGCGTCGTGTTGGTGTTGACGATGATGGTGCGCGGCTTCGGCCTGCGGATTCTGGGATCGGGACAGGCGGGAGGCCGGCTTTATCTGCAGCAACTGCTGTGCGCGATCTTCCCGCTGCTCTTTGTGATGCTGCAGAGCAATGAGCGGTTGCTGGTCAAATTGTTGACAATCCAATGGCTTCTCACCGGCACGTATTTGATTGCGGATTTTGCCTTCACCTTCGGCGGGGGGCTGGTCAACGCCCTGTACTTTGTCGAATTGCCCGTGGACGCCGCCAGTTTCGAGTTTCAATCGATGCGATTCGGGATTCGGCGTTTCCAGTCATTCGCGCTGGTCAGCATGGGCCTTTTCTTCGTCGTTCTGGTCTACAACAACACCAAGGATTTTGTCGGGCGCAGGGCGGTTTGGCTGCTGCCGGTGACTGTCCTGGTGCTGTTGGTGGGCATGCTCAGCGGCCACCGCGTGGTTTTGGTCACGACCGGGTTCGTCATGCTCTTCTGCGTCTACGCCCAGCGGTTCTTCACCGTGCGCAATCAGTTGATCGCCCTGCTGATCCTGATCCCGTCGTTTGCGGTGCTCTATGCGTTCGCGGACCGCATGCCGCTGGCGGCCCAGCGCGCCGTGGCGTTCCTGCCCGGCATTTCCATCGACAATGCGGCGCGGGTGGACGCCATCGGCACAATGACGGCGCGGCGCACCATGTTCCGTGTCGGCCTCGAGATGATCCCGCAGTATTTGTGGGTGGGACGCGGCTTCGCGCGGTATCTCGACGAGTATTCGCGGGCCTTCGATCCGACCGGCACGATGATGCACATCAACCAGGGTGTGTTCTACAACGGCTTTGTCGGTCTGATGGTGAACACTGGTGTGTTTGGCACCGCGGGGATGTTGCTGTTCATGTACGGCGGGACGCGGGTGGCCTGGCGCATCATCCAGCATCTTCGCCGCCATGGCTGCGAGGACAATTTTTCCCGCGCCTGCTCGGTGGTGTCCGGCATCTGGATGGGAAGCGCCATCAGTTTCCTCTTCCTGCACGGCGACAGCGAATACGCCATGAAGACGTTTTCCCTCCAGGCCGGGGTGCTCATCATGGCCAACCGGTTTCTCGAGCAGCGTCTTGTGGCGGCGTCTGCCGAGTCCTCAGCCGAACCCGGTGCTGTTCCCAGCCAGGCCTGACCAAGAGCGGCCCAACGATTCATGAGAGATCTACATGTACTACTGCGCCTGCGGCGACCAGGGGCGCGGCATTGGCCTGATCACTAGCAAGCTGTTGGATGCCGGTGGGGCGAGAGAACCGGATGCCCGGCGCCGAACACGCGGCGGCTAGCCTGCGTGTTTCATGCAGTTGTGACTTCGGCGAAGCCGAATGCTCCGAAACGCGAACCGCTGCGCGCTCGAAATGCGGTCTTATTTCGTTTCCTGAAGGCTGAAGAGTTCAACGATGGTTTAGAATGGAGATATCTATGGACTGTACGAAGTTTATCGAGGAGCAGGTGCGTAACCTGCGGCAAAGAGTCGGAGACGGTCTCGCCATCAATGCCCTGAGCGGCGGGGTCGACAGCTCGGTGGTGACGGCCCTGGGCCATCGGGCGCTCGGGCGCCAGCTCAAGACCATCTTTGTCGAGAACGGATTGATGCGCGAGGGGGAGGCGGGGCGCGTGATCGAGACCTTTGCGGCGCTGGGCATCCCGGTGGAACGGGTCGATGCGCGCAAGGAGTTCCTGGGGGCGTTGGCGGGCGTGACCGATCCGGAGCGGAAGCGCTGCGCGATCACGGAGACGTTTTACAAGGCCGTGTTTGGCAGGGTGATGCGGCAATCGGGAGCCAACTTTCTCCTGCACGGCACGATTCTGACTGACATCGAGGAGACGGTGGCCGGGATCAAGCGTCAGCACAACATCCTGAGCCAGCTCGGGATCGATCCGGAGCGTGTGTATGGATACCAGGTGCTCGAACCGCTCGAAACACTGCGCAAGGACGATGTGCGGGAACTGGCGGGGGCGCTGGGCTTGCCTGAGACCATCGCCCAGAGAATTCCCTTTCCCGGTCCCGCCCTGGCGACCCGAATCGTCGGGGAGGTGACCGAGGAACGGCTTGCCACGGTCCGACAAGCCACGGCCATCGTCGAGGAGGAGCTGGCGTCGACCGGCGCGTTTCAGTACTTGGCGGTGCTGCTCAACGACCGCGCCACGGGGATTCGCGACAACCGCCGCGAGTATGGCCAGATCATTGTCGTGCGCTGCATCGAATCGACTGACGCGCGAACGGCGTTGGTGACGGAGATCGAGTGGCCCGCGTTGCATCGCCTGGCGGAGCGAATCACCCGAATCCCGGGCGTGAACCGGTGTCTGTACGATCTGACCCCGAAGCCGCCCGCCACGATCGAGTACGTGTAGCGAGGCGCGCCTGAGCCCAATCCCAATCCTCAACCTTATGCAACCGTCAGAGGAGGACATCGTCATCATGCCCTGCCTGGACATGCAAAACGGGCGGGTCGTCAAGGGTGTGCATTTCGTCGATATTCGCGACGCGGGCGACCCGGTCGCCTGCGCGCAGGCCTATTGCCAGGCGGGGGCCGATGAGTTGGCCATGCTCGATATCACCGCGACCGTCGAGGGACGGCGTACGCTGATCGACGTGGTGAGGCGCGTGGCCGAGGCGGCGACGGTGCCCCTGACCATTGGCGGCGGGATTGGGGACGTCGCGTCCGCGGCGGCCGTGCTCGAGGCCGGGGCCGACAAGGTCTCGGTGAGTTCGGCGGCATTTCGAAAGCCGGATTTGATTCGGCGGTTGATGAAGGAGTTTGGGGCGAAGGTGACGGTGTCGATCGACGTGGACCGCAACGCGGAACTGCCCTCGGGCTACGAGGTCTACATCGACGGCGGACGCACGGCGACAGGCGCCGATGCCGTCGAGTGGGCCAGGCGAGTCGATGGCTACGGCGTGCCTGTCATCCTGCCAACCAGCAAAGCCGGCGACGGCGCGCGCACCGGGTACGACCTGCCGGTCATTCGGGCCATGGCCCAAGCGGTGAAGGCTCGGGTGGTCGCCTCGGGCGGGGCGGGCGCCCTCGACCATTTCGCGCAGGCCGTCGAGGCCGGCGCAACCATCCTGCTCGCGGCTTCCGTCTTCCACTTCGGCCTGATCCGGATTCCACAACTCAAAGATCACCTCCGTGCGCGGGGCGTGCGGGTCCGGGGCTGACCGACACAACAGCGGGACATCTTGGCAGATGATGCCTTCGGTGACGCCTCGCCAAAGAGCCAAATCCCCTCCAGCAGCATCGGAATGGATTCCCACCGACAACCTACAGATGCGCCGTCGGGCGTGCGCGGCACAGCCGGCGTCCTGGCCGGCTCTTCCGGAACACACAAAACAGTTCGTCGCCGATGCGGCGATGCGACACTAGCCGGAATCGAGCGGCGTCCGCCAGCCGGCGCGGACCGGGGCCGTCGGCGATGGTTGGGGCCGCGGCGCCCCCGAAGACGAATGGACAGATGGTCAGGTGCAGTTCGTCGACGAGCCCCTGGCTGAACAAGGCCGCATTCAGTTCGCCGCCTCCTTCGCACAGCAAACGCTTCACGCCGCGGGCCGAGCGCAGCCAGGCCAGGGCGGCGCGGAAGTCGATCCGGGTTCGTCCGCAGACGACGACCTCATCCGCCGGTCCATCGAGTTGGCAGAGTCGTTTCTGCCCTGCCAGTTCGGTCGTCAGGATGAGGATGGGAGAGAATCGGTGGGTGAAGATCGAACTGGCCGGAGCGATCCGCCCGTGTCCGCTGACCAGGATGCGCATGTTGAACTCGGCCAGTCCCTGCTCGATTCGGCGCCGGCGGTAACGGGCGGGGCCGGGCCCGAGGTGAATGTCTTCGGCGGACGCCGTTCTGGCGCCGCACATGACGGCGTCAACGGTGGCGCGGAGAGCGTAGAGATGGGCGAGATCCCGCTTGCTTCCGAAGGAGGCGATGCGGCGGTTGGCGGTGGCGATCTTGCCGTCGGCGGTCATTGCCATGTTGACCAGCACATATGGGAGGGCAGAGGAGGCTGCCTCATCCGCGGTTGGTGTCGAGACGCGCACAATCATAGCAAGAGCATAGCATCACCGTAGCTATAAAAACGATACCGCTCGCGGATGGCCTCCTGGTAGGCCCTCAGGATCATCTCACGGCCCCGAGTCTCGCCCGGTGCGGCAAACGCGCTCACAAGCATCAGCAAAGTCGACTCTGGCAGATGGAAGTTCGTGAGGAGCGCGTCGACCGCGCGAAACGCGTACGGTGGGCGGATGAAGATGCGCGTGCGGCCGGGACCTGGGGACAGGGTCAGCACCGCATGCGATTCGGGCGCGTCGGATCGGGCGGGCGACGCTACGCTTTCGAGGACGCGCACCGACGTTGTGCCGACGGCGATGACGCGATGGCCGGCGCGCCGCGTTTCCTGAATCGTCTCTGCCGTGGCTGGGGGAAGGTCGAAGACCTCGGCATGCATGACATGGTCCTCCAGACGTTCGGTTTTGACCGGTGCGAACGTGCCAAGGCCGACGTGCAGTGTGACATGGCAGACGCGTATGCCGCGTCGGCGCAATGCATCGAGCATCCGAGTGGTGAAGTGAAGTCCGGCCGTCGGGGCGGCGGTCGAGCCGGGGGGGTGCGCGAAGACCGTTTGGTAGCGTTCGCGGTCCTCGAGGGTCGGGGGGCCTGCGCGTGTGATGTAGGGCGGGAGCGGGACCTCTCCAAGGGCCTCGAGCATGTCCTTGATGTTCGCGGGCCCCTCGAACCGCAACCGATAATGGCCTTCGGCATTCTTGGTCTCGACGATCGCTCGAACGACACTCGGGGTGGAGAGAGACGCTAGCCGGGACGGAGCGGCGCGGTTGGGGGAGTCGGGCGCGGGTGGCGGAAAGTGGAGGACAGTGCCCGGGCGGACCCGTTTTCCGGGGCGCAAGAGGACCCACCAATCGTTGGGCGCATTCTCTTCGGCGAGCAGCACTTCGAGGCGGGCGCTGCCGCCCGCCTTTTCAGCCCTCAAGCGGGCTAGAATGACGCGCGAGTTGTTGAGGACCAGGGCGTCCCCCGGGCGCAAGTAATCAGGCAGATCGACGAACCGGCGATGCTCGATGCGCCCGGCTCGCCGGTCGAGCACAAGAAGGCGTGCGTCTTCACGGCGGATCGCCGGGGTCTGCGCGATCAACTCAGGTGGCAGGACGTAACGAAAATCCGCGGTCCGCATGGCAGATCAACGCAGCTTGAGCACGAAGTGCGGATTTCCGTAGTGGATGTAATCGGCCCAATCGATCGTTTTCTCGCGCATGGTGTAGACCGCCATGCGCGCGGCGATGAGGGCGTTGCCGACCGGTTGGCCATTGGCGATCGCGCTGTAGAACGACGCCGCAAACGTCTTGGCGGGGTCGTCCCCGACCGGCCAATAGGTGCCCACGTAATTGGCCACGCCGCCCCGCAGGAAGGCTTCCGCGAGTCCGACCGTGCGTTGCACCCGTTGGCTGATCCCGTCCGGGCCGGTGGCGCGCCGCGCGCGTCCACGCACCCGGCCCGATTCGCATGCGTTGAAGACGACCAGATTGGGCAGGTTGCCCAGCCCGCTCAAATCTGCGCCGCTGAGCACGTCGCCACCCGCGCAGACAATCCCGCTGCGCGTGGGCTGCACCGGATCGAAGGCCGCATGCCCGGCGTAATGGAGAAGGTCGTAGCGTCCGGACCTGAAATCTTCGAGGAGTGTCGAGCGGCGGGCCTCGGCGCCCTCGCGCAGGGTAAGCCGCACGGACGGATGCGCGCCGAACAGCGCGGCAATGCGCGCCCCCTCAGCCTCCGCGCCGATCAGATCCCGTGTGGGATTGACCACAAGCAGGACTTCGAGCACCGGGTGTGTGCGCCGTTCTTCGAGCCAGCGGGCGACCGACATGTTCTCGGCCAGATAACGGCGGCTGAGGCCTCCGTCGAGCGCGGGCTGCCAGTCGCCGGAGCGCAGGGTTTCCCAGGGGAATCGGGAGGCGGGGGCGTCGTGGACGACGGCCAGGTGCTGACCCCGGACGCTGGGCAACACGGCGAGGACTTCATCGGCAAGCAGCAGTGTGCCGAGTTGCTGGCCGAACGCCGGCAAATCCGCGGGGGTGAAGTCGCGCGCATCGAGCCGAGCCAACAGGGCGTCCAGTTCCTTCTGCGCCGTCCAGCGTTCCGCGGTGATGACGGTGGCTTTGGCGCCCGCAGTCAGGAGCGACGAGCGGAACTTGAGCCGTCCGGCGCGCTGCCCTTCCTGCCGGACGATGAGATACGAGGAGGCGGCGCCGGGCGGCGCGCTCAACCCGCGCAGAATCGACGGGGCCAGGCTTTCGGGCGGGCGCGGGAGGATGCGCTCATCGAAGGTGACTTCGACATCGCCGAACAGCGGCGTCCCCGCCAGACGGAACAACTCGCGCTTGATTTCCTCGAAACGCTGCGGATCGAGTTCGCACAGGGTCACCCGTCTGAACCGGCGGTCGTCGTCCGCGTCCAAGAGCCCCCGCAGGAATCCTTTGAGCATGTGTTCGAGCAGCGAGGCCACACGGGGGCCCGAGCGCCCGCCCAGCAACACCGTGGCGAGGTCCTCGACGTCGGTGCGGATTAGCGTTCGGATCACGTTCTCGGTGACCAGTTCCAACACCTCCTCGTCGAACTGGTCGAATGTGCCCAGGCCGGCGAACATCACCAGGTCCGCCCGCACCGGATGGCGTCCGGTTGGCATGACGAAAATCTCGCCGATGTTGCCTCCGAACATGCGCCGCGCCATGAACTCGCTCACCGCGCCGCCCAACCGCTGGTCAAGGGCTGACGCCGCCCCTTCCGGGGCAACCTCGCGGAAGAGCCCCAGGACGATCGCGCGTGCGCTGACCTCGGTGACGCTGCCCAGGGTCAGACAGATGTCCAGACGCGGGTGTCGGCGCCGTCCGACACAGAGGCTTTCGAGTTTGAGCGTTTGGGGCGGGGATGCGGAGGGCGCCGCCTCCGGGCGGCGGAGCGGGTGGTTCTTGGTTTTCATGCGGCGTTCATGCAAGGCTCGGCGTATTCGGCGCTGATCAGCCACGGCGGACCGTCGTCCTTTCGCGCGAACATGGGCGCCGGTCTGGGGCTGGCTCGTCGCGCCGATCGGGTGGCGTGCGGGCGTTTGACCCGCCGCAACCGGCCGGGCACGCGTGCTTGACGAAGTGATAGGCGAAGGCAGAGCTTTCTCCAAGTCGATTATGAACCTTGCCGCCTCCATCCAACGGCAGCGTGCCCTCTTCCAGACGGGGGCGACGCGTCCGCTCGCATTTCGGCGGGCGCGGTTGCGCGAACTCGAGGACGCGGTCGGGAGCCACGAACAGGCGCTGCTCGAGGCGCTGCATGCAGACTTGCGCAAGCCGCCGCACGAGGCGTTCGGCAGCGAGATCGGGCTGGTGCGTGCCGAACTCCGGCATGCTCTTCGGCATTTGCCTTCCTGGATGGCGCGGCGCCGGCGTCCCGTGCCGTGGCTGGCCTGGCCTGGCCGCGGCTTCGTGGAGCCCGAGCCGTATGGGGTCGCCCTCATCATCGGGCCATGGAACTATCCGGTTCAACTGCTGCTTGCTCCCTTGATCGGGGCCCTGGCGGCGGGCAACTGCGTTGTGCTCAAACCGTCCGAATTCGCCCCGCGGACCGCCGCCGCTTTGGCTCGATTGATCGAAGCGATCTATCCCGAGGACTATGTGACGGTCGTTCAGGGGGAACGCGAGACTGCGGAGGCCCTGCTGTGTGAGCGTTTCGATGCCATCTTCTTCACCGGCAGCACGGCCGTGGGCCGTCTGGTGATGGCCGCGGCGGCGCGGCACCTCACACCGGTGACCCTCGAACTGGGCGGCAAGTCGCCCTGCATCGTGTGCGCGGATGCGCCGCTCGAGACAACAGCCCGCCGGATCGTCTGGGGCAAGTTCCTCAACGCCGGGCAGTCGTGCGTAGCGCCCGACTTCGTGCTTGTGGACCGTCGCGTCCGCGATGGTCTGCTGGCCGCCTTGCAGCGGGCGGTGCGCGCGTTCTACGGCCAGGATCCGCAGAAGAGCCCCGATTACGCCCGCATCGTGAATCCGAGGCACATCGACCGGCTGGCGGGCTACCTGCAAGGCGGAAAACCGATCGAAGGGGGGCGATGGGATGCCCAGGATCTCTATTTTGCGCCGACCATCCTGACCGATGTGGCGCCGGACGCGCCGGTGATGCAGGATGAGATTTTTGGGCCGATTCTGCCCGTGCTCGAGTTTGATCGGCTCGAAAACGCCCTCGAAATGCTGCGCGAGCGCCCGACCCCTCTGGCCCTTTACGTCTTCACTCGAGATCGCTCAATGCAGGAACGCGTGCTCAAGGGGACGCGGTCGGGCGGTGTCTGCGTCAATGACACGCTCACCCACATGGTTGGGAGCGGCCTGCCCTTTGGAGGACTGGGCGAGAGCGGATTGGGCGCCTACCACGGACGGGCCAGCTTCGATTGTTTCTCACACTCCCGCTCAGTCTTGCGTCGGTCCCTGGCAATCGATCCCGCACTGCGCTACCCGCCCCCGCGAATCTCGCTTGCGGCCCTCAAGCGCGCCTCGCGATTCCTGCTCGGCTAACCCGAATTTCTCGTCACTTGAAGGAGTAATCTAAAATCCGGGCTGTGCATTTGTACTTCTCCTGTGTGCTCCGGCTTCGCGTTGTCCCAAAATGGTGAGAAATGCAGGCTAATGAGATTCGCGGCGGGACTCGACCCCGTGGCGCCGCGTTGCCACAGCCCGCGTGGTCCCGGGCCGATGGCGGATTTCACCCACGCGGCCAGAATCGAATCCAACTGCGCATCGGGGTCTGAGCGAGCAGATCGCGCAAGAGGTCTTCGACGCGCCCGGCCCGAGGTTCTTCGAGCCGGCGCGACAGACTGAACACGGCGACGTAAGCGAGTGTCACGAGCAGGAAGAACAGACTGAACCGGTTCCATTCGATGCCCAGCATCGACACCCGCCGCTGGCCGAAGGCGTCGATGAACAGTCCCCAGAGCACGGGGGCAATCCCGAGCGTGAGGTTGGCGATCACGGAGAACAGGGCGAAGAAGTGAGCGCGGCCCATGGCCGGCACCACCAGCATGGCCAGCCGCGTGTTGGACATGGTATACACGGCATAGCCCAGCCCCATCAGCACCTGCAGCGCAAGAACGATTCCCATCTGCACATGGATCACGCCGCTGGCCAGAAGGGTCCATCCCATCAGCACGGCGATCCAGCCGAGGATGCAGACCACCAGGATTGGTTTGCTGCCGTGGTGATCGAGCCGCGATCCGAACAGAAGGAGTCCGCCGATGCCGCCCAGATACGAGATGCCAGTGACGAAGAGAATGCGGCCTTCATCCATGGCCGCCGCGCTCTTGAGGTAGGCGACAATGAAGGCGGTGAGCCCGCCGTAGGCGATCGACCAGGCGACATTCATGCGCAGGAGCTTCCGAAACGGCGGGTGCCCGGCGATCGCTCCCCAGGGAACGGGTTCGCCGCTGCGCGCCCCCGCCTCGGGCGCCTCGGCATCTGGAATGCGTTTCAGGAAGTTGAGGCTGACAGCGCCCGTGAGCGCGCTGAAAGCGAAGATCACGGCAAACTGGACCTGCCCCGGATGGTGTCCGAGCGCCATCCCTGCCAAGACCAGCGTGGCCGCGCTGGCCGCATTGACGCAGGCGGAATCGCGTGCCAGGTAGCGTCCGCGTATCTCGGCTGGGACGAGCGCCGTGATCCACGGCAGCCAGGCAGCGCTCGAAATGCCGCGCGAGAGATTGAACCCGAACAGGAGGAACAGAAGAAGGGCGATGCGGTTGGCAGGCGTGAGGAACGCGCTGGTCATCGGCACGCACGCCATCAGGAAGATGAACAGCACCCGCGTCCCCCAACCGGCGAAGACGAACTGCTTGTATCCGACACGGCTGATGTGCTTGGCCGCCGGGATCTGGAAGATGACCAGCAGGGGCATCATGCCGGCAATGATGCCCAGGACCGTGGCGCTCGCGCCAAGATGCTTGGCGTACAGAACCATGGGGCTGCCCAAGACAATCTGATACGACAGCGCATTGAACACCGAGAACCGATAGGCGTGCGCCAAGCCCGGCACCGGGCTTGCTGTCGACGCGGGTTGAGATGGGGAGTGCAAGGACAATCTTCCGGGCCATGGCGCCGCATCGTCCGCGGCGCTCCAACAGCCGTGGGGTATGATCCTGGCCGCCATCTGATTCTGTCCAGTGGAAACTGATTAGCAAGGCGTTGTCCTAGACATGCGAGGCTTGTGAACGACTCGTGGCCGCTGAGTGGCAACCACGATCACCGCACCCGACGCCTCGCTTGACTCATTTGCCACAGATTTCATCTGGGGCGCAACTCCAGCCCGCACGTGTCATGGACTCGTGACCACGGCGAAGCCGAAAACTCCAAAATGCGGACAGTTGCTTTGCTAGCGCGCATGAGTGCACCTTTCGATGTCATCGGCTCCGTGTTCTTCAGAAGTTGGTGAGAAATGCGCGCTCGAATGGCTCCTGACCCACGGTCGCGTTGGCTTCACGCGACCGGAGATCGCCCGATTCCCCGCGGGCTGGTCTATGTTCCAGGGCAACGGTTCATCGCGGCCGTGACACACCGGACGATTGAAGCCAAGAGCTTCTATCACCTTCTGGTGGTGGTTTTTGCGTGCAATCGTGCGCCCGTGCTGGCATTCTCATCAGCAAAGACCGGGCCGCATGCGACGTGGCCTTCCAATCGGAACATGATGGAGGGTGCAGTGCGTGCGCTCGGCAAACCCAATGAACGGAGCGATGTCCAACTAACCGAACCGCCTTGATGCCACGGAACGAAGCCCAAACCCGGTTCGAGTTGATCGATCCCGCGCTGGCCAGGCGCGGCTGGGAACCCGGCACGGACATCAGGGTCGAGGAGCCGCCCGCGCCCGTTGATATCGTTTACCATAAGGGCCAGCGGCGCGCCAAAGGCCGGACCGACTACGTGCTACGTCGCCCGCTGGAGCCTGGCACCGAACCTATCCCGCTCGCCATCATCGAAGCAAAGCGGGAGGGGCTGCCTCCCGAGCATGGTCTTCAGCAGGGGAAGGGCTACCGTGTCGGCAAGCTTCACGAAGTTCCGTTTGTCTTTTCCTCCAACGGGCACCAGTTTGTCGAGTATGATGAGGAAACCGGGGTGACCTCCGAGCCGCGCCCCATCGCCGAGTTCCCCACGCCTGATGAACTCGTTCAGCGGTACTACCAGGCCCGCGGGCTGCAGCCCGGCGCGAAGGAGATGAAGCTCCTCCATACGTCGTACAAACAGGGGCGCGAGTTTCTCCGCTATTACCAGGATGCTGCCGTTCGTGCCGGCCTCGAGCAAATCATCCGCCAGTCCATCGCCAAAGAACCTCCGCGTGTCCTGCTGGCGCTCGGCACGGGCGCCGGCAAGACCCGCATTGCCGCCGCGCTTCTGCGTCGCATTTTCGACGCCGGATTTCTGGGCCGCGCCTTGGTCTTGGTGGACCGCAAAGAACTTCGCGACAATGCCCTGGCTGACCTCCAGGCGGCCTTCGGCACCGATGCTGCTGATGTGGACACCAAGAACCCCCAGAAGAACGCCCGCGTCCTCATCGCCACCTACCAGACCCTGGACCAGGACCAGGGCGGGGTCAGCGCCATGTTCTTCCTGGAGCATTACCCGCCCGGGTACTTCGATATCATCGTCGTCGACGAGTGCCACCGTTCGGCCTGGGGCGACTGGTTCGTGATTCTCGAGAAAAACAGGAACGCCATTCAGATCGGCCTCACCGCCACCCCTCGCCAGATCCGCTTGCCCGAGGCAAAGAACGAGGAAACCCGCCGCCAAATCGAGGAAGACCGCCTTCTGCTGGCCGACAATCTTCGCTACTTCGGCGAGCCGGCCTACGAATACACCTACCAGCAGGGGGTGGCAGATGGCTACCTCGCCCCGGCGGAGATCGAAACCTACGACCTGTTCCATGACCAGCAGGAGCAGCCGGAGCGCGTCCGAGGAGTCGAGAGGCAGGACCTTGTTGGAAAACAACTCGCGAACGCGCTCACGGGCGAACCCGTGCCCCTCGGTGAGGTTCCGAATCAGACGCAGCCAGCTTTGCTGGAGTCGCGACTCGTTATGCGGGATCGTGTTGAGACCATGTGTGAGCACCTGTTCGAGCGGTTGCTCGCTACGGGCGATGGCGACCCGCTGCAAAAGACCATCATCTTCTGCGCCAGCGATCATCACGCGGACCTCGTGACGAATCAGATGAACTCGCTTTATGCCAAATGGTGCCGCGACCACAACCGCAAGCGCGTCCAAACGTACTCGTTCAAGTGCATGGCCTCGTCCAGGGGCCAGGAACTAATCCCCAATTTCCGCGAGCGCCGGCGGTCGCATTTTGTGGCGACGACCAAGGACCTGCTCACAACGGGCGTCAACGTCCCGTGCGTGCGCAACATCGTCTTCTTCCGCTACGTTCAGTCCCCGATCCTGTTTCACCAAATGGTCGGACGTGGCACGCGCATCTATGAGCCGGACAAGCTCATGTTCCGCATCTTTGACTACACCGGCGCGACCGCCCTCTTCGGCACCGAGTTCATTTCGCCGCCGCCCCCGCCGCCGTCCGACGGGCCGAAGCCCCCGTCGCCGCCGCAACCACCACCCATCAAGGTCAAAGGCGTGCAGGTGGATGTCGTGGACACAGGCCACTTCAACCTGATGAATAAAGACGGGCGGCTGACGCGCGTGACGCCGCAGGAATACCAGCAGCGGCTCATTGATGAACTCACCGCCGCCGTGCCCACGCTTGCGGAGTTCCGCGCCCGGTGGCTGAACGCCTCCCGACGACAGGATCTGAAAGACGAGTTGGCCGCGCGCAATCTGATTCCAAACCTCCTTCGCGAAGCTGCCCATATGGAGGCTTACGATGAGTTCGATGTGCTGGCGGCCTTGGCCTATGGCGTTCATCCGCTGACCCGCGCCCAACGCGCCGCCAGATTTGGCAAAACCGGACCAGCCTGGCTCATTCACTTGCCCCAGCCCACGGCCCAGGTGATTCGCAAGATCGTCAAGCAGTTCGAGAAGGATGGCACGGGCGTGTTCGAAACCGGCGAACTCTGGAGGACAATCGATGAGCCCGGTGCGCTGGACGTTCTCCGTCAGGGCGGTTCGCCGTTCGAGTTGGTGCGCAAGACCAAGGAAACCCTGTTCGCCGCGTAACCGGCGGGGCCAAGTGCGAAGGGTGTGAAGCGTATGAAGGGTGAGAACGAAGCCACGCGCGCCGCGGCGCGCTCGTTTGAGGAACTGCACATCTACCAGCGGGCCCGGGACCTGACCAACGGCGTCTATGCGCTCACCCGCGCCGGTGCCTTCTCGCGGGATTTCGGCCTGGCCGATCAAATCCGCCGCGCGGCCGTATCCGTCATGTCCAATATCGCCGAGGGGTTCGAGCGCGGAACCTCGACCGAGTTCATCCAGTTCCTGTACATCGCCAAGGGTTCTTGCGGCGAGGTCCGCGCCCAGCTCCAGGTGGCCCTGGATCAGGGCTACCTCGCCGCCGACCAAAACGCCGCGTTGGTTGACCTGGCCCGCCGGACCAGCGGCATGATCTCCAATTTCATCGCCCACCTGCAGCGGTCGGACTATCGCGGAGAGAAATTCGCACGGCCGCAGCGCCAATTGGTGGACGACGCCGAGAAACGCCAGCAGGCCTTGCGCGCCGCTCAACTCGTCAACATCCGCGCCCAGCAACGGCATTGCGAACAACCGGCCGCTGAATCCACCCCTCCTCCTCCCGACCCGTCCGACCCTTCCCACCTTTCACACTCTTGACCCCCCCTTGCGCCCCCTCACACCCTTCACACCCTTGAAGCCCTTTCCTGCCGCCGCCCGCCCAACCCGAGGGCGCGCACCCCTGCCGGGCCACGGCCCGAATCGCCGCGCATGACCAAGGGAACCCGGTTCGCCGCATGATGAAGAAAACCGCCGCATATCCGTTCGAACGGTTTCGCCTTGGCGAAATCGCCGACGTGGTGAACGGTTTCGGCTTTCCAGAATATCTCCAAGGCAAGACCAACCTGCCATTCCCGCTTGTCAAGGTGAGTGACATGAATGCGCCGGGTGCGGAGGTCATCGTCTCGCTTGCGGCAAACACGGTTGACAGGTCAATCCTCGAACAGATTGGCGGTAAGACCTATCCGGCGGGGACCATTATCTTTCCAAAAGTCGGCGGCGCATTGCTTACCAACAAGAAGCGGATTCTGGGTGTTGACGCGGCATTCGACAACAACGTCATGGGTGTCGTGCCGAGAAGAGCCGACGGGGAGTGGCTTTATTATTGGCTCTTGAAGCTCGACCTCAAGACACTCGCGAACACTCAGGCACTTCCCTCGATCCGTCAAAGCGACATCGCCAATCTACTCATCGACGTTCCCCCCCTGCCCGAGCAACGCCGCATCGCCGCGCGCTTGCGCGAGCAACTCGCTGCTGTGGCACAGGCCGCCGCTGCGGTGCAGGCCCAGTTCGATGCAGCGAGTGACTTGCCAGCCGTCCAACTACGAGCTACCTACACGCAAACCGCCCAATTGCCAACATGCAGGCTGGGCGACCTTCTTCAGTTGCGGAAAGAGGTTGTCCACCCGCGCGACAACCCCCACGGGCCTGCCGTCTTCGTCGGCTTGGAACATGTCGAGACTCTCACCGGTAAGCGCATCGGGTCAGTCCAGGTTGAAATGTCGCAACTGACGGGCCGCAAACCAAGGTTCTACGCTGGCGACATCGTTTACGGCTACCTCCGTCCTTACCTCAACAAGCTCTGGGTCGCGGAGTTCGACGGGCTTTGTTCCGTTGACCAATACGTTTACGAAGTGAATCAGGCAAAAGCAGACACCGCCTTTATCGCCTGGTTCATGCGCAGCCCAGTTTATCTTGAGCGCGCCCCCATCGACACCACACCAGGTCAGCTTCCACGAATCAGGACGGAGGAAGTTGCTTCCGTGGAAATCAATCTGCCCCCACTCCGCGAGCAAAGAGCAATCGTGGCTCGCCTTCAAAGCGAGTTGGCACAAACGACGGCCCTGAAGGAAGCACTGTCGGCACGCAAACAGGCCCTCGACCACCTCCCCGCCGCCCTCCTGCGTGAAGCGTTCGCCGGAAGACTCTGACCATTGACTAGCAGCCCAGCACTATTCTTCGGTTCGAGGGCTGTGTGGCGAGCAGTTCGGCGGTGTTGCGTGTGGTGACGGATCAAGGCAAGGGCTACCTGAAGGCACTGGGCAACCCGGAAGGGCCGCAGATCCTGGCGCGAGAGTGGGTGGGCACGTCGCTGGCCAAACGGTTCGGGCTCTCCACATTCCAGTTCGCCGTCATCCAGGTTACGGAAGACGATGATCTGCCTTTTGCCGGAGGTGGCAAGGCCTTGCCGGGGCCGGCCTTCATTACCCGAGCCGAGTCGGGGGCGGCGTGGGGCGGCAAGGAGTCGGAACTGCGCAAGTTGGTCAATCCGAATGACCTTGCCCGTCTGATGGTGTTCGACACCTGGATTCGCAACCGGGACCGCCATCCGCCTCCCGGCAGCCCGTGGCAGCCTGCCCGCCGAAACGTGTTCCTCTCCACGGAGGACGTTCCGGAGGAGCAAGTGCGTTTGAAGGCCATGGACCACACCCACTGCCTAACCTGGGCGAGCAGCGTCACACCACGGATTTCGGCCATCGAGGAGGTTCAGGATGAACGGGTTTACGGACGGTTCCCGGAGTTCGAGGCCTGGTTGGACCGACCCCGGGTGACTCGCCTGCTAAAGGAGTTGCGCGAAGTGACGCGGGACGAAATATTCCAGGTGGCGCGGGGCGTGCCTGCGGCGTGGGATCTCAACGAGGCAGCACGGGAGGCGCTTGTGGATTTCCTCAGCCGTCGGGCCGCGTGGCTTGCCGACCGTCTCCCGGGTTTGCTTTGGGCACAGCAGGAAATGAATCTGGACAACGTATGAATGCAACCAAAGGCTACTACAGTCTCGTGCAGTTCTATCCGGACCTGTCGCGGCTGGAAGCCGCAAATGTCGGTGTCATCCTCCACGTGCCCGAGCGCGGCTTCATCCGCGCGCGCATGGCCAGCGGCAACGACCGGGTGCGCCGATTCTTCTCCGGCCAGGACATTGGTGAACTAGAGCACATCAATTTCATCAAGCAGGCACTGGCCAACCGCCTGGAGGTCGAGCGCCACCTGTTCAAGACGCCCGAGGACCTGCAGCGGTTCGCCGAGCAGCAGGCCAACGACCTTCTGGTCACGCGTCCACGCTTCGTCAAGGTCACGGATCCCGAACAGGCATTGGAAAGCCTCTTTGTCGAGCTTGTCGGCGGTCGAGGCCAGCGGCCGGAACGCGATGAGGTTGAGCCTATTCGCCGCCTGCTAAAGCGGACGTTCCAGAAGGAGAAGCTGGAACCGCTGTTGCGCCGGAACGTGACCGTCCGCATTCCGGCCTTCCATACCGAGCTGACCATCCCGTTCGCTTTCGACAACGGAGCCTGCAACCTGATCCAACCCTATCGTTTTGCCCATGCCACCCCCGGTGGGATCCGCAGCGCGGCCTGCCAGTTGGCGGTGCAGGGAAGCTCCCTCCACCGCGAGCCCGATCCCAAGCTGGGTCAGCTTCAGTTGCTGATCGTGGGGGCTTTCCGCAAGCAGGCCGTGGAAGAGGAAGGCGTGGTCAGGGATATTCTCAATGAGACGGGCGTCAAGTTGTTTACCTGGCAGCGTATCGCTGAACTGACGCATAAGATCCGCACGACAGGCAAACCGGTCACTGCGCAATGACCAGGAATCAGAACCCCGCGAGCAACGCCAACGGCAAGCGCCACGCCACGCCGCAGTCGCTCAACGCGGCCATCAAGTCCATTTGCGACATCATGCGCCGGTCCAACTGCGCCGGCGCCATGAAGTATGTCCCGGAACTCACCTGGATTCTCTTCCTCCGCATCCTCGACGAGCGGGAGACGCACGAGGCGGACGAAGCCGAGGCGCTGGGCATCACCTTCACCCCCACCATCAAGCAACCCTACCGCTGGCGGGACTGGGCCGCCCCCGATTGCGCCTTCCGCAAGGACACGAAGGCGAGTGTCTGGAAATTCGTCCATGAAGACCTGCTGCCGCACCTGAAGGGGCTGAAGGAGAAGCGCGGCGCAACGCCCCGCCAGAAGATCGTTAGCGAAGTCATGTCTGGCGTTGAGCGCAGCCGTGTTGATTCCGAAAAGAACTTCCTCGACGTGCTGGACAAGGTCCACGAAATCAGCAGCGAGACGGTGGACCCCACGCACGTCTTCACGCTCTCACAGGTGTATGAGGGCTTGCTGCTGAAAATGGGCGAGAAGGGCAACGACGGCGGCCAGTTTTTCACCCCACGCGAAATCATCCGCGTGATGATCCGCGTCGTGGACCCACAACCGGGCAAGACGGTTTACGACCCCGGCTGCGGCACCTGCGGCTTCCTTGCCCAGTCCTATGAATACATGCGGGAGAAGGCCGAGCGCGCCGGCACGCTCACTGGCCCCGTTCTTGAGACGCTCAAGCGCCGCACGTTCTACGGCCGCGAGAAGGACGACACCATTTACCCCATTGCCCTCGCCAACCTCATCCTCCACGGCGTTGACGAGCCGCACACCTGTGGCACGGCAACACCCTGTCCGGCGTGCCCACCTATGACGAGCTTTTCAGAGGCGCGCCCCAATTCTTTGATTGCGTGCTGATGAATCCGCCCTTTGGGGGCAAGGAGGGCAAGGAGGCGCAGACGCAGTTCGAGTACAAGACCGGGGCCACCCAGGTCCTTTTCCTTCAGCATGTCCTCAAAAGCATGAAGACGGGCAGCAAGTGCGGCATCGTCCTCGACGAAGGCGTCTTGTTCCGCACCAACGAAACCGCTTTCGTGCAGACCAAGCGCAAGCTCCTGGAGGAATGCAGCGTGGATTGCATCGTCAGCTTGCCCGGCGGGGTCTTCTCGTCCGCTGGCGCAGGCGTCAAAACAAACCTCGTCTTTTTCACCCAAGGCGAGCAAACCGAGCGCATCTGGTATTTTGATTTGTCGGACGTGAAAGTGGGCAAGAAGACACCACTGACGCAGCCGCACTTCGACGAGTTCTTCCAACTGCTTCCGGCGCGAGGCGACAGCGCCCGCAGTTGGACGGTGGATTTCACGGCCCGGTTGCAGAAGGCCTTGGAAGACGCCCGGCCCCATCGGGAGAAGGCCGCCGACCTCGACGCCCAGGCAAAGGAACTCGATGACGCACTCCGTGAAAAGCGGAAGGCGAAATCTGTGAGCGCGACCACATTCGCCGCACTGGAGGGCAAATTGAGGACTTTCGAGCGCGCGGCGCGCGAATCCCGCGCCAAGGCCGACGCCATCGAAGACGCCGTTTTCGATTTGAAGGCCGTCAATCCGAATCGCTCCACCGAGGACGACACGCGCACGCCGGCGCAGTTGCTCGACTTCATTGAGGCCAAGGGTCGGGATGCTGACGAAGCGATCGCACGTCTGCGCTGCCTCATAGTGGAATAGTTTTCAGGGACATCGACATCAGTGACGACGACATTTCCAATGTCGCGTCTTGCGGTCCGGGACTGGCTGCGTGGACTCGCGCCATGATTTCTGCGTCTGTCTTTTCTCGCGGCTCCTGTGCCGTTTCTCTGGTCGTGACCGGTCTGCTCGTCGCTCCTCTGTTCGGGGGCGACACTGAGATGGTTGGCGGGCGGGGCGAAAACCGCACGGTTCTGCCCGTCAACCAGGAGGTTATCCCGCTGGGCCGGCAAACCGACCTCGCCGGCTTGCGTCCGCAGGCGATGGCGCTGTCGCCCGACGGGCGCCGGCTGGTCGCGGCGTCGCACTCGCTGCCGCGGCCGGCGGCGAACGCGCCGCTGCCAAAGCCTGGGCACACGCGGCGAGATTTTGACATTGTGCCTGGTTGCGGACTCCTTGCTGTGGGATTGACGAGTCATCAGATGTCAGGCAAAATCGCCTGACATGAAGACAGTCGAGCTGAAACCGCGGGAATTTCATCGGCGGATTGGCTGGGCGCTGGCCGAAGCGCGCCGAGGTGTGGCCGTGGTGATCGCCGCGCCGGGACAGCCGGCAGTGACGCTGACCCTCGGCCGGCCGGGCGTCGGAAAGCGGTCTCCGGCAGCCGGGGCGGACTGGGACGCGCACTTCGCATGGCTGAAGGCCCAGCCGCGGCTGGCGACCAACCCGGTGGACGATTTGCGCGCCGAGGAGCGGCGATGAACTACCTGGACGCCAACTTCATCGCGGCCCTGCATTTCAACGTGTTTGGTCAAACCGAGACCGCGGAGCGGTACGTCCGCAAGTCGCCGCTTCCGTTCCTCGTGAGCGGTTTGGCGGAATTGGAGGCGCGTCGAGCCTTTGTGCGTCGCACAGGGCAGACGCGGAGCGAAGCGTGGGAGGTGTTTAGTCAGCAACTCGAAACGGGCCGATGGCTGCGCTATTCGGTGGCGTGGGATCCCGCCGCGACCCGCACCGTTGAGTTGATCAAGCGCTTTGGGGCGCGGGTCAATGCCGGCCTGCTGGACACTATGCATGTCGCCCTGGCGCAATTGAGCGGTTGCACGTGGTTTCTTTCCTTCGACACGAACTCGAACGCCCGGGTGCTGGCAGCCTCCGCGCGGCTGAAGGTCTTCCCCGACCTGCTCCCTGCCGAGAAGGCCAAGCTCGCTCGGTAGGTGGCGGCGGCAGGAGGTTGACCGTGCATCCGGGAAGCCGGTGCGTCGGGGGGGGAGGGCGACGTTCCGGAAGGAAAGGCAATAGGGTCAGATCCGTACTATTGACACATGAGATCCGGTTGGAGGAACTCCGGGGCATGGCACGAGCGTGGAGGAATCTGGTGTCGCGTCTTGCGGTCCGGGGCCGGCTGCGTGGGCTCGCGCCATGATTTCTGCGTCTGTCTTTTCTCGCGGCTCGTGTGCCGTTTCTCTGCTCGTGACCGGTCTGCTCGTCGTTCCTCTCTTTGGGGGCGCGGGTTTCTGAGAGCCCGCACTTCAGGTGAAATGTGACGGTGACCGGTCAGATGACATCAACAGTTGGTGAGAAATGCGGGCTGAGGGCACGATCCTGTCTTCGGACCGGCGGCGGGAGTGCGTGCGCAATCCGCGATTCGCGAGCCCGAGCCCCTGATCCTCGCCTAATTTTCTGAAAGTGTGAAAAAAGTGTGTGTACATGCAGGTTTTTTGTTGACAATGAGCTATAGATATTCTATAGATCATCCCGCATGGCCGCACGCTTGCCCCTCCAAGCC